>Ga0247836_1000265_pt1 | contig 97021 bp, 88 predicted proteins | sample LaCruzMarch2015__4_FD_187116 | JGI IMG/M metagenome (GOLD analysis project Ga0247836, IMG submission 187116) | Freshwater microbial communities from meromictic Lake La Cruz, Castile-La Mancha, Spain - LaCruzMarch2015_14m | ecosystem: Environmental > Aquatic > Freshwater > Lake | place: Spain...
CCAAACTCTGGGTTCTCGAGCAAAAGCCGGACCGCATCTGGCCAACCATTCTCGGCCACTTTTCCCTCTGATTTCTCAGTTCACTTTTGTTCCGTCTCTGTTTTCCACTTTTGTTCCGTCGCCGACAGCAGTTTCGCTGGCGATTCCTAAGATCGTCTGGCAGTGTTTCCCTCGGTCCGCCATGCCAGACTTCACATACAAAGCAAACGAGCCGGGTGGCGTGGCAGCGAATGGGCAAATCACCGCAAACACCCGCGCGGAAGCCTACCGCTTGCTCCGTGCAAAAGGCCTCCAGCCGATCACTGTTTCCGATGCCGGCTCTTCAAAAGCGGTGGACAGGCGGGCGGCCGATCTCGGGATCACCCGGCTTTCGTCGGCCCAGCTCCTCTACTTTACCGAAGAACTCGCCGAGCTCCTCGAGGCCGGTCTTCAGCTCGAGGGGGCTTTGCGAGTGATCGAGCAGAGGCAGGAAAAATCGGACGTGAAGCTGGTGGCCGCCAAGCTCCGCCAGCGTGTGCGTGACGGCGTCAGTTTTTCCCAAGCTCTGCGGGAGTGCGGCAACACATTCGACGCTCTCTACTGCAACCTCGTCGCCGCGGCCGAAGCCGGCGGGGCCCTCCCGCAGATCCTCAAGCGCCAGTGTGCCTACCTAGAGTTGATCCAAGACCTCCGCAGCCGGGTCGTCTCTTCCCTGCTCTACCCGTCGATCGTCTTTGCTTCCGCCGTCGTCCTCATGTTTATCTTCCTCACATTTCTCGTGCCGAAGCTCTCCGTGCTCTTGGGAAAATCCGGGCAAAAGCTTCCGCTGGTGACCGAGATTCTGATCGGGGTGAGCCAATTCTGTGGGACATGGTGGTGGGCGATTATCGCTGCCGTTGGGCTTGTGGCGATGCTCACCCGCGCGGCACTGCAGACTCCGGGAGGACGTTCATGGTGGCATCGAGCCATGCTGGATATCCCGATCGTAGGCCCAGTGCTCCGGGCAAAGTTTTTCGCCGAAATGTTGCAAACCCTTTCCACGCTTGTGGCCAACGGGGTAACGCTGCTCCACGGGATCAACCTGATGATGGCCGCCACGGCCAATGTTTATCTTCGGGGACTGCTCACAAAAGTGGCGGGCATGGTCGGCGAGGGCACGAGCTTGGCGACGGCATTCCGGCGCGTCGGTTTCTTTCCGCCTGTGCTCATGGACATTCTTGGTGTTGGCGAGCAAACCGGCGACATCGCCTCCGCCCTCGAGCGGGCCGCGCGCCGGTATGACCGAGAACTCACCGCCCGCATCGGACACCTGACGACACTGATCCAACCTGCCGTGATCCTCTTGGTTGCACTCTTTGTCGGAGTGGTCGCCTATTCGATGATTGCCGGCATTCTGACCAGCGCAAATTCCCTGCGCGCCCGGTGACCCCAGTCTTGCCTCCCATGGCCATCTCCTGCACGTTCTTGCTGTGACAGCGACCACCAGTGTGCCTCGATCCCCGGCGGAATCTACCGCCGCCGACAGCCCGATGCGGCGGGTGACGCGACGGTTCTTTAATGATCGGCTGGCGATCGTCTCGGTTGTCCTGATTGTTTTCTTTTTCTCGGTCGCGATCGGAGCCGGCATCTGCCAACTCCTCGACCTGCCGATGCCGATGCGTCCGAACGCCACGAATCTCGAGCGCAAATTGCTTCCTCCGAATGCCACGAACTGGCTGGGCACTGACAACCTCGGGAGGGATGTCCTCTCGCGGATGATCGCTGGATCAACCATCTCGCTGACGGTTGGTTTCGTGGCCATGGCCGTCTCTTTGGGCATCGGGATCATTGTCGGGGCGGTCTCCGGATACCTTGGCGGCTGGGTTGATAACGTGCTCATGCGACTCGTCGATGCGCTCATGTGCTTCCCCTCGTTTTTCCTGATCCTGAGTGCCATCGCGATCCTCGGGCCGAACATCTGGATTATCATTACGGTGATCGGGCTTGTGAGTTGGACCGGAACGGCGCGACTCGTCCGCGCGGAGTTTCTGACACTTCGCGAGAGCGAATACGTCCGGGCCGCTCGTGCGATGGGGCAAAGCCGCCGAAAGATCATTTTTCGCCACATTATGCCGAATGCGTTCGCGCCGATCTTTGTCACGGCCGTCATCAGCATTCCCGATGCTATCCTTGTCGAGTCCGGCCTGAGCTTCTTGAGCTTTGGAGTTCCGCCGCCACAGGCGACGTGGGGGAATATCATTGCCGATGGGAAGACGTATATTCTTGATGCCTGGTGGCTGATCGTCTTTCCGGGCCTCGCCATCTTTATTGCGTCACTGGCCTTCTACCTTGTCGGCGACGCCCTCCGCCGCGCTGCCGAAACCCGTCCGAAATGAACCTGCTCGAACTCCACAACTTATCGATTCGATTCCGCACGGAGAACGGCGTGGTCGACGCTGTCAAAAATGTTTCGCTCTCGATGAAAGAAGGGGACTCGCTTGCGATTGTCGGCGAGAGCGGGAGCGGGAAAAGTGTAACGGCACTTTCCCTCACGCGGCTTTTGCCCACGCCACCTGCTGAGTTTGCGGGGGGAAAGATTCTTTTTGAAGGAAAGGATGTGCTCAAGATGTCCTCGGAGGAAATCCGGGCGATGCGTGGCGGTGGGATCGCGTATATTTTTCAAGAGCCTGCCACATCGCTCAACCCCGTCTTCACAATCCGCAGCCAAATTGCCGAGGGGATCCGCCTCCACCGTCCCGACGTGAAGGCGGTTGATGAGGAGATTGTGAAGTGGCTCGGGGCGGTCGGGATTGTGGATCCTGCCAAGCGCATGCTCGACTACCCACACCAATTGAGCGGCGGAATGCAGCAACGCGCCATGATTGCCATGGCGTTAAGTTGCCGTCCGAGACTCCTCGTGGCGGATGAGCCGACGACGGCACTGGACGTGACGATTCAAGCCCAGATTCTTGCCGAGCTTCGGCGGCTTCGCACGGAGTTCGGAATGTCGCTCATCCTGATCACGCACAACTTCGGAATCATCCGAGGTCTCTGCGACCGGGTGGCGGTGATGTTCCGCGGTGAGATTGTCGAATACGGCGAGACAGCCAGTATCCTCAAGGATCCCCAACACCCCTATACAAAGGCGCTCATTGCCTGCGTTCCTCGCCTTGGGGATAAGCGCGATCGCCTCCAGACGATCGATTACGGGTGGCTTGCGAAGGCGCGATGAAGCGTCCGCGGAGCCGCTAAAGGATCGTGCGATCGCCGGGCGAATTGCGCTCTTCAAGGTTCGCCAGACTCTGGCGGACCAGCGCGCCCATGCCCGTGCAATCGAGAAAGCGCTCGTCGCCATAATGGACCGAGAGCTCATGTCCCAACTGCGTTACTTTTTCCGGCGTAGAAAGAACCTCGAGAACCATCGCATCCATCAGCATCCTAAGCCTCTCCGATGCGATATGCATTCGGCGGAGGATCAACGATTGTTCCTCGCGCTGATACTGGCGGGCGGTCTGGGGGTTCAGATGCTTCATGCAATAGAGGACGAGCGCCCGGTTCTCGCGGAAGAATTGCGGGAGGTAAAAATTCTTCCGCTCGTTGTAGGACTGCTGATCAAAATCCATCGCCCGAATCCGAATCTGGACCTCCTCGACGTCCGGGGTCATATCCATGACAAAATTACACGCCCGCATGTCCCCGAGAAGGCGCACGAAACACCGCTCGTTGAATTTCACAAGTTCCTTCGCGAGCCGGACGATTTTTACCTGCGGATTGTGAAGCCAATTTTTGATGAAGAGATCGCCGGGAATCCCCGCCACATGTTCCTCGACCAACGTGTTTCCGCTGGTGAGAAAATGCATGCGATACGGCGATAGCAAGTGCTCGAGATCGAGGCCGTAGATCCGCGAGGCATCCGCCCGCTTCACGTAGAAATAATCCTGATTGTCGTTGTAGGAATTGACGATCCGGATCCGGAATGGCTGGCTATTCCCAAAGAGGCAATAGTCGACACGGTCGACATAGAGGTGATCGAGCGCCGAGCGGTCGCCGCCACTTTTCAAGAGCGCGTAGATTTCTTTGAGGGCCGCATGGATCCGCGGTGTCTCGAAAGAATGATAGGCCACGGTCTGCCACAGCGTATCGTTCCCATTTTTGTCCAAGAGCGGTGCTCCCACGTGGAAATAAAAAAGATCCGAGTAACCCAAGGGAAGCGATGCCTCGCGTCCGTAATGCGTCAGATACTGACGCAAACGCGGAGTGATCGGATAGGTCATCTTCTTCAAGATCGTGGACATGACGCTGACCCTCCCGCTTCAGAGGCCCCGGAAGCAAGTGTTTTCCCGGTCAGCCTCAGCGGGAAGCCTGCTGCATGACAAGATTGTCACAAGATGAGACTTGCGGATGGGGTGTCCGGGCAGAGATGAAACCTCCATGAGCGATTCCTCCGTGAAGGTAAAAACGGTTCAGCAATACATCGATGAGACTCCCGTGTGGGCCGACGGAACATCGGTTCCGGGCGCAGAAATGACGTTCATGCAGTGGCAGATCTGGGGGCTTGCGACGGCTGGGAAATTTTTTGAAGGCCTTGTGGTTTTCATGACAGGGGTCGCCCTGCCACTCATTGCGCTGGAGTTTAACCTCGGCGCGGCAGAGAAGGGCATGGTCGGGGCGGCTACACTTTTCGGGATTCTGATTGGCGCGACCGCGCTCGGCAGCCTCGCCGACCACTTTGGGCGGAAGCAACTCTTCATCGCGGAGATGATCCTCTTCCTCGTCTTCCTTGTCGCCGTGACGCTGAGCCCGACATTTCCGTTGCTGCTGGTTTTTCTTTTCGGCATGGGCCTGGCACTGGGGTGCGACTACCCGACCGCTCACTTGGTGATCTCCGAGAGCATCCCGAGCCGAGGGCGGGGAAAGCTAGTTCTCAGCGCATTTGCTTTTCAAGCAGTCGGCGCGCTCGCCGGAACGCTCATCGGATTCCTCATCCTGCGGGTGAGCGAGAATATTTCCGATTGGAGGTTCATGTATGCCACGGCGATCATTCCGACGATCTTGGTCGTGGGCGGGCGGTTTTTTGTGACGCAAAGTCCCCACTGGCTGATGTCCCGCGGACGAGTTGCCGAGGCCGAGCGGGAGACGCTGCGGTTGCTCAAGCGCAATCCGGCGTATCCGACGCACGTTAATCTTCTCGCGGTTCCCGACGACGAGCCCGAGCACGAGCGGAAGAAGTCGAAGTTCGCGAAGCTCTTCAACAAAAAGAACCGCCGCGCGACCATCTTGGCCTCGGTCCCGTGGTTCCTGCAGGATCTGGGCACCTACGGGATCGGGATTTTCACACCGACCATTCTGGGAGCCATGCTCGGCCACTCGAATTCGCACGAACCGAACCTCTCGGCCGTCATCCACAACGATATGCTCGCCGCAAAGGGGGCGGCTTTTCTCGACGTCCTCCTGCTCGTGGGAATCATCTGCGCCGTCGTCCTCGCAGACCGACTCGGGCGAATGAAGCTTCAGATTGTCGGGTTCTTCGGCTGCGCCGTCGGTCTCTTGCTCGCCGCTATCTCCATCAATATGCCGCCTGGAGCTGGCCAGCTTACGCTCGTTTTTGCGGGATTCATGCTGTTCAATTTTATGACAAATCTTGGCCCGAATGCGATGACTTATCTGATCGCTGGCGAAGTCTTCCCAACGAAAATTCGAGGTTCCGGTGCCGGACTCGCCGCCTCATTTGCAAAGATCGGAGCCGTCGCCACCGCATTTCTCTTCCCGGTCTTGCTCAACGAAATTGGCACAGCCATCCTCCTCTACATCCTCGTTGGAACATCCCTTCTTGGAGCTCTCGTGACGTGGAAGTTTGGCATCGAAACGATGGGGGTCAATCTCGAGACCATCGGCCGTGAGGATGGAGATCGGAAGCTCTGAAACTTCCGAAAGCCCGCTAACTGTGCGGGACCTCCAACTGCCGGACTGCTTCGAAAAGCACGATCCCAGCGGCCGTCGCAAGGTTCAGGCTCCGGGCATTGGACTTCATCGGAATCGTCAGGCAGGCCTCGGGGTGCGCAGCGAGGAGCGTCTCGGGAAGACCTCGGCTCTCACGCCCGAAAATCAAATAGTCGCCATCTTGGAATGAAGCTCCCCAGTAAGGTTTCTGGGATTTTGTGGTGAGGAGGAAAAACCGGGCGACTTCCTCCCCGGCGAGCAATTGATCGAGCGATTCCCAAGTCCGAATGTCGCATTGATCCCAATAGTCCATCCCCGCACGGCGGAGGGCTTTTTCGTCGAGCGAAAAGCCCAGCGGACCAACGAGGTGAAGCCGCGCACCCGCCGCAAGGCACAGGCGCGCCACGTTCCCGGTGTTCGGCGGAATCTCTGGCTCGACAAGGACGACGTGCAGCACGGGAAAAATATGAACCGTCGGCCGGGATTGTCAGGATCATTTTCCTATCGTGCGAATCCCTTGAGTTTTCTCGACATCGGGGCGGTCGGAATGAAAGTCTCGTCGTCGTGAAGTTGGACGTCTCAATGGATAAAAAGCTCGGCGGGCTTCTAGCGCCGATCACCGCCCTGCGGAGCCGGAACGACCTTGGCATCGGAGATACCGAGGCACTCGTCGAATTTTGCGCCTGGTCGGCCTCGAAGGGATTCGGGCTTGTTCAGATCCTGCCGGTCAACGAACCCGGGAGCGATCACAGCCCATATAATATCATCAGCTCGATGGCGATTGATCCCCTGACGATCACGACGACGCCCGAATGGCTGCCCGACCTTGACCGGGAAGATTTTGAAAAAATTGTGGGCGAACACGATATCGAGACGCTGAAGTCTGGCCCCGTCCGATATGGCCAAGTGACAGCGCTGAAGCGAGAGTTGCTCGAGGCTGCGTTCCGCCGCTTTCGCAGCCGGAAGGCCGACCGGGTCCGCGTCCGGGCGTTTGCACGATTCGAGGCCGCGGAGGGCGATTGGCTGGATCCCTACAGCCGGTTCCGCGCGCTGGTGGAGTGGAACCAGTCCGAAGTCGTAGATTCTTGGCCGCCAGAGCACCGCAGCCCGGAAGCGACGGATGCGTGGGAGGCGAACCTCGACGCGTCTTCGCGCAAGCGCTTCCGCGATCTCATCCGATATTTTCGTTACGTCCAGTGGGTCGCTCGCACCCAGTGGAAAACCGTTCGCGCAGCCTGCGATCGGCTCGGGGTTGCTCTGATGGGCGACATCCCGGTGGGCGTGAGCCTCTTCAGTGCCGACGTGTGGGCCGAGCCGGGAATTTTCGACACGCAGAGATCGAGTGGAGCCCCGCCCGAAAAGGTTTTTAAAAGCGATCCTTTCACCGAGCAATGGGGGCAGAACTGGGGATTCCCGCTCTACAACTGGCAGGCGATGTCGCATGACAATTTTGCCTGGTGGCGGAGGCGACTGCGCTCGGCCTACGAAGTTTTTCATTTGCTCCGAGTCGACCACGCCCTCGGCTTTTTCCGGATCTACAGCTTTCCGTGGAGGCCGCAGGAAAACGAACGCTTTATCGATCTCACGCCCGAACAAGCCTCAGCGATCACTGGCGGGCCGCTCCCCGGATTTGTCGAACGCGACGATAGCACCGAAGAGAATCGCGAACGCAACCGGATCCAAGGCGAGATGCTCTTCCGCATTCTCCTCGAGCAAGGCGAACCCCACCGCCTCGTCGCCGAAGACCTTGGAGAGGTCGCCCCCTACGTCCGCCCGACTTTGGAGGCCTTGGAGGTCCCGGGATTCAAAATCCCCCAGTGGGAGGCCCAACCCGATGGATCGCTGGTTCTCGGTGCCGACTACCAGCGTCTCAGCCTCGCGACGTTTGCCACGCATGACCATCCACCGGTCCGCGTTTTCTGGGAGGATTCGGATCCTGCACAAAGGCGGAAGATTCTGGACTTTTGTGAATGCCCGGATCTTCCTGCAGACGCAGAATTTTCGCCCGAAGTTCACGCCGCCATCGTGAGCGGACTCTTCGCGACAAATTCTTGGCTGGCCGTCCATCAGATCACCGACCTGTTCGCGCTGGCCGACCGGTTCAATATCCCAGGGGCTGTCGGCGACCAGAACTGGACGACCCGTGTCGCCGGGATTCCGACCGATTGGAATGCCTCCCACGAAAAGGCGATCACCGTCGCCGTCGCCGCCCTCCGCGACTCGGGCCGCTCGACCCTAGCCGAAGACTAGCTACATTTTCCGTTGCCAGCAGCCCGCCCCGGGGGCATATTCCTCACCCCGCTCATTGCCTTGTGGTGTAATGGTAGCACAAATGATTCTGGATCATTTTGTCATAGTTCGAATCTATGCAAGGCAGCGGCGTGCTTTTTTAGGACGTTGCGCGATGAACGAAAAGTGTGCCTGCTAGGAGATCGGCGGCACCGCCGGGTGAGATGTTGAGGGCGATGAATTCGCGGTGAATTTCGAGAGCGAGGGTGTGGTATTCGGGGTTCGCGATACCGCCCGCCTCCAGCCATGCTTGTGCGCGTTGTCTCGCAATATGACGGCCTGCGACACCACCTCGATGCAGCACGTTGGTATCGTGGATCGTCGCGATGAGGGCAAATAGTGTCTCCAGTGCTGCATGGGACTCGGATATTCCAGAGGCAAGGAGACTTTGAAAGCGAGGCAGGGCGAGCTCGAAGATGCTTGGAAATCCGAGCGAGGCTTCCTCCCGCGCGCCCCTGGCAATATCTGGTCGCCCGGCGGATTTTCGAGCATGACGCAGGAGATCATTTCCCCACGTCGAGAGCAGGGTTGCGCGGATCTGCGATGGGCTCGCATTTTTCCCCGCGGAGGCGGCGGCAGCAACGAGAAGGCCCATGGCGAAAATGGCGCCCCGGTGGGTATTGACGCCTCCGGTCGTGGCGAGCATGTTTTTCTCCGCCCGAAGCCCAATCGGGACGAGGCGGGAATCAAATGCGGCACCCTCGGCTCCGGCTTGAGCGAGTTCCTCGAAAGCAGGTTGGAGGGAGAGCGCGGATTTGCGGAGCAATGCGTAATCCATGTCGCTGTGGGATCCGGAGTCGATCGGACTGACCAAGCCTGGCTTCGGGAAAAGCTCGAGTTCGTCCAGAAGAGCTCGGACTGCGGAGTGGGCGAGCGATGACGCGGGCGGATTCATCCTTGGCGCAATTCTGCGCGAGGCACAAGGGCCACGGCATCGAGGGATTTGACGAGGAGGGGATCGGCTGCGGATTTCCATTCTTTCCAATGCACTTCTTTGCGGCCCGGAAACGAAAGCTCGGCATCGAGGCGAATCGGCGACATGAAGGATTCCAAAAATTCGCATGCCGGATCTGCTGCGTCTGAGGTCGCCAAGTCGATCACAAGGTCGAGATCGGAGGAGGCGTTTGTGTAGGACGTTTTCGTGATGGCCTCCCACATCCGACTTCCGATGAGGCGGACGATGCATCCGATGGGTGGGGAAAGGAGTTGGTTCAAAACATCAGGGGGGATCGCTCGCTGCGCCGCCTCCGAGCATAGGGCGGGAGGTCGGTCGACGCGGATGACGTTTGCTTCATCAGAATGCGCTGCGATCCGAATCGGCGAGCCGGATTGGCCCAAAGGCTTCGGAAGACAAAATCCAAGGGAGAGTCGCTCTCCCGGCCGCTTGCGACAGACGATGAATGGCTGGCCCGCCTCGTGCCACGCTACGGCCTCCATCGAATCCGAGGTCGTCGGCGGGTTGCGCAGCCAGACCAAGGAATGTCGGGAAATCACCGGGCTGTTTCCGCGAGCACTCGTTGCTGCACGTCGAACGCCTGCGGGCGACCGCCGCGTTCTTTGCCGAGCTCGGCTCGGGTATCCGCCGTCGTCGAATCATCAATCGCTGCGGAGAGTTTTTCCGGAAGAGTCCCATCGGTGGGCCAAACCGCCTTGACGCCTCCGAGGAGGGCAAATGGAGCGGCGCCAAACTCCAGCGCGGGGAGGGACTTCGAGAGTTCTTGCAACGTCGCGACGGGGATCTTTGTGACGGCGGACATTGCTTCGACGGGCATCAATCCCACCGAGGCCGAGTCGAGCGCGTAGATCGAGTCGGCAAACATTCCGTAACAAATAAACGCACCACCAATCGCTTTTCCGGTGGCGATCGTCACGAGTTTGTGTCCGGCTTGGCGGGCAACTTCCAGGCAGGTCAGAAGATGGCCAAAATAAATCGGGAGGCCGAGCATCTCGGCCGTGCGATTCGGTTCCTGGCCGGCACTGTCGACCAACATCACGATGGGCAATCCGGGCTTCGACTTGACGCAATCCAAAACCTGCGCAGAGAGCGCCAGTGCGGCGGCGTTGTCGATGTAGGTCCCCTCAACGGTGCCAATCACGCAAACGTCCCGACCGGCCACGCTGGCATAGCCGGATGCGATTTTGTTGCTGATCGTGATGCCGGAAGCCGAAGTACCAAAAAATTGAGCGAGGAGTTCGGCGGTGGTCATGGTTGGGTTGGGTGGACGGAATTCGCGAAAGTCTCGGCCTCGGCGAGCGTGGCGGCAGCGATGTCGGCAACGCCACAGGATTTCCAGATGTCATCCGGGTCGCTCATTTGGCCAAACTTTGCCAAGCGGCCCGCGAGCTTCGCCTGCTGGGCCTCTGCGAGGTCGAGGTCGGGCTTTTCCGACTTGCCGAGGAGCGCGAGGATGCCCGCTCGAACGGATTCGGTGGAATCGTTGGCCAATGCGTCGGCATCGCCGAGGAGGAAGCGCGTCTTTCCCCCGCTTGTCTTCCAAACCAGCGCACGGTTTGAGGAATCGAAGGCACTTTTCCCCATCCATTTCTCGATCACGATCGGGCCGGAAATCCCCAGGCGGCCGTGTTCGGTCATGAGACGAAAATCGCAGCAGGCGGAGAGGATGCCCATGCCGCCGTAGGCACCGATGTCCGAACCGATCACAGCCAGAGTCGTCGCTCCCACCGCGCGGCACGCGAAGACAGCACGGATGGCTTCGGCAATGCCGATCTCGCCGGAGGAACCCTCGTGCAAACGCACACCACCGCTCTCGATGAGGAGCACACACGGGATGGCGTCGCGGGCGGCGGATTTGAGAAGTCCCACGAGTTTTGCAGAATGGACTTCGCCGACCGAACCACCGACAAATTGCCCGACTTGGGCGGCCAAGTAGACTGGCTTGCCTCCAATGGTCGCACGACCGATCGCCAGTCCGTCATCGAAGGAAACCGGGATGCCGAGCTTCGGCAAATACGTGCTCATCACCCGATCCGTTGGGGGTAGGATTTCTTGAAAAGATCCGGAGTCGGCAATGGCGGCGATCCGCTCGCGGGCCTTGAGTTCGTGATAGGGTGTGCGGCTCATGGTTTCGCAGAGAGGAGGTCGAGGGCTTGACGGAGTCGCATTTTGATAACGACCGGAGGTGCCCCCTGATCGTGCACGGTGATGGCCGTTCCGCCCACCGCATAATGGGTGGCAAAGTCGCTGAGAGCCGCGAGCCACGACTCTTTGTAGCCCGGGATCGAGGTCTCGACCGAATAGGCAACGGTATCGGCAGCGGAAGGATGAGGCTCGATCAGGACTTCCAGATTGCCCGAACCGACGACGCCAGAGAGCGCCCACTTTTTAGTCGGGGGCCAAGCGATCGGCTTGGACGAAAACGATTGTTGGAATGCTTCCATAAAATTTCGCCTCGTGGCTACCAATCAACAAACTGCGCTGGAGGGTCGTAAAGGCCACCCGACCAACGAACGAGATCCTTGATTTCCTGCGCAGCCAGCAGGCTCCGGTTGGCACGGGCTGGGGAGACGCCGAGGTCTTCTGGCAACTTGATAATGCCCCTCGCACGCAGGGCTGCTGTGTCGGCAGACGAGCGCTTGAGGCCGACCGGGGTATACCCTGCGACACCACGAATCGCTGCGGTCCGCTCTTCCGGCGAGCGACAGGCTGCCAAGTTGGCGATGCCTTCCTCGGTGACCAGGTGTGTGACGTCATCGCCGTAGATCATGATGGGAGCGACGCCTTGCATCGCGCTTTTGATGGCCGGGTCCTGCGCATCGAGCGATTCGACGAAGGTCGGAATGCGTCCGGATTGAAATGTCTCCACCATCTGGACGACCAACTTGCGGCCGGGCAGGGCTCCGGGTCCGGGGTTCGCTTCGCGCCCGGCCTTCAGCCAGGCCTTCGAGGGATGGCGGCGTCCGGTGGGTTGACACCCCATATTGGGAGCTCCACCGAACCCGGTGATGCGTCCCTTGGACACAGTCGAGGAATTCCCGTGGATATCGACTTGGAGGCTGGCACCGATAAACATATCGATCGCGTAGTGGCCCGCGAGTTGGCCCATCGGACGGTTCGAATGAAAACTCCCATCCCGTCCGGTAAAATAAATATCTGGCCGCGCAGCCGTGTAGCGTTCCATTCCGACTTCGCCGCCCACCGAGAAAACCGTTTCCACCCAACCGGACTCAATCGCCGGGATCATGGTCGGCAAGGGATTGACCATCCAGTATTTGCAAATCTTTCCCTTGAGCCCGAGTTCCTCGCCATAGGTTGGCAGGAGAAGTTCGATCGCGGCGGTATTAAATCCCACTCCGTGATTGAGCGATTGGACTTCGTATTCCTGATAGATCCCCCGGAGCGCGACCATGGCCATCAGGATCTGGACGTCGGTAATCGCTGCCGGATCGCGCGTGAAAAGTGCCGTGAGGTGCATCGGATACGGGGCTTCGATCACGAAGTCCACCTGATCGGTCGGAATGTCGATGCGGGGGAGGGTATCGACGATTTCGTTCACCTGTGCGATCACGATGCCGTCGTAGAATGCCGTCGGCTCGACGATGGCGGGAGTCTCCTCGGTGTTGGCCGCTAGGAAAATATTACCTGCACGATCCGCCTTCGCCGCCGCAATGAGAGCTACGCGCGGCGTGAGGTCCATGTAGTAGCGGGCGTAGAGCTCGTTATAGGTGTGGATTGCCCCGATCGGGAACTTGCCCGCTGCCAGCAACTCGGCCACGGCGGTGCCTTGCGGGCCCGCGTAGCAAAAATCCACCTGCCGGATCATCCCTTTTTTGAATAACTCGATATGTGTCGGCAGGGTGATGCAGGACATCACCAAGTGGATGTCGCGCATGGCGCTCGGATCGAGAGAAGCGAGCTCGCTGGCCAAGAAATCCGCCTGCTTTTGATTATCCCCTTCGAGACAAAGAATGTCTCCCGGCTCGATCACCGCGCGGAGCAAATCCGCCGTCTTCTCGTGGGGGACCAACTTCCCTTGGGCTAACGACGAGGCCCGGGACACCCTAGCCGCTTTGTTGCACCGCCGTGTGTCGTAAGAGGTTGTTGGCATCGACCGGAGCGGTAGCAGATAGCTCGGAGGGCAAGCAAGAAGAATTCAACCCGGCAGGGGTTCTGCGGCGTCTGGATCTTGGGTCTCCGTTAACGAGAATTCACCACGCTTCTGTATTGCCCCGACCCGCTGACGAACGCATGATACGCCCCTTGTGAACCGACCCTTGATCATTGCCGGGCGGGAGTTTTCTTCGCGCCTCCTGCTCGGGACAGGAAAATTCCCATCGAACGAATCGATGCGCGACGCGCTGGCGGCCAGCGGTTGCGAGATTGTGACGGTCGCGTTGCGGCGAGCCGACCTGAGCGGGAAGGCGGATCCCTTTGCGAACATTCTGGATTTTGTGGATCAAAAAAAATTCCTCCTGCTTCCGAATACGAGCGGGGCGATGAATGCCGACGAGGCCGTGCGTCTCGCTCGGTTGGCCGCAACGGCCGGGCTGCCGATGTGGGTGAAACTCGAGATTCACCCGGACCCTCACTACCTCCTGCCCGATCCGATTGAGACGCTCGCTGCGGCGGAAGTTTTGGTGCAGGAGGGATTCACGGTTCTTCCCTACATCAATGCCGATCCGGTCCTTGCGAGGAGATTGCAGGATGTGGGCACCGCGACCGTCATGCCGCTCGGCTCGCCGATCGGGAGCAATCGCGGTATCGAAACGCGTGCGCAGATCGAGATCATCATCCGGCAGGCCACGGTCCCGGTCGTGGTGGATGCAGGCATCGGCTCGCCCAGCCACGCTGCGGAGGCGATCGAAATGGGCGCAGATGCCGTGTTGGTCAATACGGCCATTGCGGCAGCGGAGGACCCCGTGCGCATGGCCCGTGCATTCCGCCTGACCGTCGAAGCGGCCCGCGACGCGGTCGAAGCCGGACTCCCATCACGTTTGGAGAGGGCCTCGGCGACGAGTCCGCTCGCGGCCTTTTTGTCCTCCCACTGACCTATCCCATGGCCGCCGACTCGCTCACTCCGATGATGCAGCAGTATCAGGCTGTGCGCCGCGAACTCCCGCTCGGGACGATCCTGCTCTTCCGGCTTGGGGACTTTTACGAAATGTTCGGCGACGACGCCAAGGAAGCCGCCGCCGTGCTGAACGTCGCCCTCACAAAACGCGGGGCCACGCCGATGTGCGGAGTCCCATTCCATGCGGCGAAAGGGTATATCGAAAAACTCATCGCCGCTGGCTGGCGGGTTGCCATCTGCGATCAGGTCGGCGAGGTCCAAGCAGGGAAGTTGGTTCGTCGGGAAGTCTCGCAAATCCTGAGCCCCGGCACACTCGATGACTTCGGGCTCGACGATCGGAAGCCGAATTTTCTCGCCGCGCTGTGCGAGCGGGAAGGTGCTTTTGGTTTGGCTTTTTGCGATTTGAGCACGGGGGAATTCCGTCTCACCGAGCTCGAAGATCGCGGCGCACTGCTCGATGAGTTGGCCCGGGTGGCTCCTGCGGAGGTGTTGATCCCCGACCATCAGGCCGAGGCATTTCCCGGCGTGGTGAAGCCGGCTCTCCACGATGGGTATTCGTTCGAGAGCGGGCCGGCGGAGGAGATCTTGCGCGGACACTTCAAAGTCCAATCCCTCGACGGCTTCGGCTGTGCGGATCTTCCGGCTGGGGTGTGTGCGGCCGGAGCCCTTCTGCATTACATCACGAGGCAACTGCGGCGGCAGGCCGGGCACCTGCGGCAATTGCAGCCGTATCGGCGGAGCTCGTTTCTTATTCTGGACGCCTCGACACAGAGCCACCTGGAACTCGTTCAGTCGCGAGCCGGTCGAAGCATGACACTCCTTGGCGCGATGGATCGCACCGCGACACCGATGGGGGCGAGGCTTCTTCGCGAGTGGATTCTGCATCCCCTGAGAGACCCGGGAGAGATTGAAAAACGTCAAGATGCCGTGGCGGCATTGCTCGGCGATGCCATCCTCCTCGGCGAACTCCGCTCGCGGCTGGCCGAGATCCGCGACATCGAACGCGCCACGGCAAGGCTCGGCGGACCCTCCGGAAATGCCCGCGACCTGGCCGCCCTCGCGCAGTCGCTGGAACGGATCCCAGTGCTCGCTGCCTGCCTCGGCGCAGGGGGCGATGTTTCGCTGCCGTCCGAACTTTTGGCTGCGATGGGGTCGCAGCTCCATGCGCTGCCGGAATTGAACCGAACTCTGCGGTCCGCTCTCGTGGACGAGCCTCCCGCCCTTGTGCGTGAGGGGGGGTTCGTCCGCGACGGGTTCGATGCCGGCCTCGATGAGCTCCGGATGGCCTCCCGCGAGGGGAAGACATGGATCGCCGATCTGCAGGAAAAAGAAATCGCCCGCACCGGAGTGAAGTCCCTCAAGGTCCGCTACACCTCGGTCTTCGGGTATTTCATTGAGCTGACAAAATCCCACCTCGGCTCCGTGCCGGACGACTACGTTCGCAAACAAACGACCGTGAACGGCGAGCGATTCATCACGCCGGAACTCAAGGAAATGGAGGGTCAAATCCTTGGCGCGGACGAGCGCGCGCGCGCCCGCGAGATCGAGGTCTTCGGGGAACTCAAAGCCCTCGTCCTCGCGGATCTCCCCCAACTCCAAACCACCGCCAACACGCTGGCCGTGCTCGACGTGCTCTCCTCGCTGGCCGAGACCGCACGGCTCCATGCCTATTGCCGTCCAGAGGTCAATGAGGGCGGCGTCCTGCAGATCGAGGAGGGACGGCATCCGGTTCTCGATCAACAACTGGGCGGAGAACGATTCGTGCCGAACGATTGCGAACTCGATGCCGACGGAAAGAAATTTGCGATTATCACCGGCCCGAACATGGCGGGCAAATCCACCTACATCCGCCAAGTCGCCCTGCTCGCCCTCATGGCGCAGATGGGAAGCTTCGTCCCGGCCCGGTCGATGCAGTGCGGATTGGCGGACAGAATTTTCACCCGCGTCGGTGCCAGCGACGACCTCTCGCGCGGGCAGTCGACGTTCATGGTCGAGATGAATGAGACGGCGAATATTTTGAATAATGCCACCGCGAAGAGCCTGGTCATCCTCGATGAGATCGGACGCGGCACTTCGACATTTGACGGACTCTCGATCGCGTGGAGCGTCTCGGAATTTCTCCACGATCAAATCGGATGCCGCGCGCTCTTCGCCACGCACTATCACGAACTCACCGACCTCGAACGCACGCGTCCCGGCGTCATCAATCTCAATGTCGCCGTTCGCGAGTGGAACGATCAAGTCATCTTCCTCCGAAAAATCCTGCCGGGTCGGGCAGATCAAAGCTACGGCATCCAGGTCGCGCGACTGGCCGGACTCCCGGACTCGATCATTTCTCGCGCCAAGGAAATCCTCGCAAATCTCGAAAAAGCGGAACTCAACGCGGAGGGCCAGCCTGCCTTTGCCAAGGGTCGCAAGCGTCTCGTCCCCGACCCAAACGCTGCACAGATGCCGCTCTTGTAGCCGCTACTCGATGGGCACCGGCTTGCGGGATTCGAGGATCTTTCGCTCGGACGGTAACGCGGGTGGTTTTCCTCCGCCCCAGATCAGCCTTGCCGGACGTTCGGACAAATCGTTCAGCAGAAATTTCGCGTAGGTCGCGGTCACTTTAAAATTTTCGATCGAGACCTTGAAGTCCGCTAGCGTGCTGGTGACGAGCTTCTCGTTCTCGCGAACGAGGCGGTTAGCGCGATCAGCAAAGGACTCAAAGTCTGCCGAAGCCGCGTGGAACTTCGTGACCGTATCGCCGATCCCCTCCCTGTTCTCTTCGACGAGCGACCTCACATCCGCAGCCGCCTGGCGGACATCCGCCACAACGGGCTTGAGGGAGGCAAGGAGTGCCTCGGTCTCACCAAGAACGCCCTCCGCGCGCTGGACAAGATCTCCCACCCCGTCGGACCGGCCGCCGCCAAGGGTGCGTTGAATCCCTTCGATGGCGCCGTTCGCGTTGCGAACCAAGGTGTCGAACGTTGTGGGCGAGGTTCCCACGAGGATGCCGTCCTTGGGAAGGGCAGGCGAACCGATCGGGCCGTCATTTACAGAAACAAATTTATCACTCAGCAAGGTATCTGCCGAGATGCTCACCACGGTTCCCGTTGAAAACTCTGGGACATCTTTCAAAAGCCGGAGATTGATCTCGACGAGGTTCGATGGGTCCTTCTGACGTTCTTCCGGCGTGAGCATCCGTATGGCCCCGACCGTCCCGGCAGGTGCTCCCGCATATTTTACCTGCGAGCTGACTTTAATGCCCGTGACATCGTGAAACCGCACGCGAACCGAGCGTCCCTCGGGAACAAATGTCCGACCGCTGAGGCCGACCGCGAGCGTGACGAAGAGGATCAGACTGCAGACGATCACCGAACCGGCGACAAACAAATCGGATGTTTTTTTGTTCGGCATCTTTCGAGATGGGCTACCAGATGGTCGTGCGGACGGCGAGGCGGGAATTCATAAGAGCGATTTCATCCACCGGATCATCGGCCCAACGATCGGTGCATGCTCGAAGAACCCGGCCGTGGAGTCCCAGAAATCCTGATGCAGGATGATCAAACCATTTCGGTCGAAGCGCAGATGCGTCATTCCAATCGTGCGAATCGTATCCTTCGATCCGCGAAACCGCGTATCCATTACCCATCGAAGATAGTAGTTTTCGCCGGAGCGAGAAACGTCGACGACCGTCGCCCGGACGAACTCCGTGTGCGAGGCGACTTTCAAAAAATACTCCTCGATCGCCGGGGCGCCCCGGATCGTTTTGAGAGTGTCGTTGAAAAACGCATCCGGCGCGTAAACGGTCGCGGTCTTTGCACGGACCGACTCGGCAGTGATATCCGCGAAGAAGCCACGGAAGCGTCCGACTGCCTTGGCCTCATCGGCTGGCGAGAGCACGACACCCCGAATAGCCGCGTCGGCAGCAATGTAGTCGCCAACAGGGTCCCGTGGCTTCGTGGCACACCCGGTGCCGAGAACAGCAACAAGAACAAGGATAATGAAGCGCATTAGATCGGATCCCTCATGCTCGCTGCGATGCTTCCGACAAGGGTCTCCGCGCTGGCGGTCTTCATAAAATGATCGCGAGTCCAGACGAGCGGGACCGACTCGGTTGCCATCCACGCCGCCAGCTTGCGCGCATCGTCCTGCGCAGACTCGACACGGTGGCGGCGGCGTTTCTCGTAAAGCGCCAACGACTGCGGGAGGAGGGCGCTATTGGTGCGCGAAAGCTCATCGGCCATCACTGCGGCCGACTCCATCGCCATGGAGGCCCCAACGCCTGCTGTGGGCAGAAAAGAACACGCGGAATCTCCGAGGAGAGCGACGCGTTGCTGGACCCACCGGCGACTCCGATAATCGTGAAAATTCCAGTAAGCCAGCCCGTCGGTCCTGGCTGGAAACCCTGCGATGACATCCGCTGCAGTGCCGCCCATCGCTGAGAATACTTCGCGGACGATGAGGCCATTTGACTCGACAATCTCTGGAGCCAGCAAGGCCCTCGGTCCGGCAGCCACGGCTCCCACAAGCGTCGGTGTCGGGTAGATCCCGAGAAATCGTCCGCGACCCCAAAATTCCTGCACCGTGTCGCGCGGCAGGTCGCCGGCAGTCCACCATGCCCAGAGCCCCCAGCCGGTCTCGTCGTCTGGCTCGTCACCAAAAATAATCCGCCGAGTCTTCGAGTGAATTCCGTCCGCACCAATCACGGCATCAAACGCCCGGATCGCGCCGTCACTGAACCGCACCCGAACCTCCCCGGCCTGCTGATCCAGATATTCCAGCCCCAGCCCCATTTGTAATGGAACGTCCGGCGCCGCGCCGCGCAGGACGTCGATCAATTCATTCCGCAGAATCTGCCCCGTGTAGCCGAATTCCCTGCTCACGGGACTCATGTCGAATCGATGCAGCAAATCCCCGCTGCCATTGTGGACATCATACAGCCGGAAGGGCGCGCTGCGTTTCTCGAATTCCTCAAAAACACCCAGCCCGTGGAGGACACGGCTGCCCATCGGATAGAGCGAGAGCGCGTGGCCGGTGCGGGAAAGATCTGTCGAGCGGTCGATCACTGTGCACCCAATTCCCCGCTGTTTTAAGAGCGCGGCTAACGTCATCCCCCCGATGCCTGCACCAACAATCAAAATTTCCATAAATGCGACGGCTGGCCGGATCATGGCAGGTTTGGTGCCAACTTGCGAGATGGGATTTGCATCGACGGGCGTCGGCCCCCGAGCCATGATCGTGACGTTATGAAATCCGTCCGAATCGTCGAACAACTCTCCGTCTTCATTGCAAACAAGCCCGGCACACTGGTCGAGGTCTGCGACGCCCTCTCGATGGAAAAGATCAATATCTATGGACTGACCGTTTCCGACACGGTCGATCATGCCGTCGTCCGAATGGTCGTGAGCGACACCCGCCGCGCTGTCGCCGTCTTTGAGGCCCACGGGACCTTGATCATCGAGAATGAGGTTCTGATGATCGAGAACGACAACCGTCCGGGCGGACTCTCCCGCATCGCCAGCGCACTCGCGTCGGCAAAGATCAATATCGAGTATGCCTACCTCGCCTCGATGCCCATGGCAAAAAAAGGGCTGCTGATCCTTCGTGTGCACGATGTCAAAAAAGCGCTCAAGCTTCTTAGCAACCCGGCACTGGGACTCTGATCTCAGATTTTCCGTCGGATGATGGAATTGGAACAGAATTTGCTCTCGCGATGGGTTGACTCGCCCAGCGAGTGGGCGATGATAGATCCATGAAACATCACGAGGCAGTGGCAACGGAATGTGCGGAGCCGTATTCGGCTGCCGTCGCCTTGCGCGCAGCCCACGAGCTTCGCGACGCCCTCGGCCGCCCGGCGCGGGTTGCCTTCGCGTTTGTCTCACCGGATTACATCCCGCACCTCGGCGAGTTTTGCGAAATCCTTCGAGTGGATGGCCACATCACCGATGTTGTTGGCTGCACGGCCGGGGGACGGATATTTGCGGAGCGCGGAATCGAGTCCGGCGCAGGCTTTACCGTTCTCGCCCTCGACTGTGATGCGGAGGATCCCGTGCCTCTCACCGAAAGCACACCCACGTTTGAAGCGGAGCCAAATGCCTTCGTGGCCCTCATCAACCCCTACGAAATCCAAGCCGACGAATGGCTGCAGGGCTGGAATACCAGCTTCCCCCGCGTTCCCTGCGTGGGTGGACTCGCAAGCGGCGGCAAGGAAGACGAGGTGGCGGTATTTGTCAATGGCCATTCCGTCAATGGCCTCGTCGTGCCCGTTCGCGGAGCGACGACGATATTGCCTGTTGTGAGCCAAGGATGCCGGCCGATTGGCGAGCCTCTCACCGTCACCCGTGCGGAACACAATGTCCTCTATGCCCTGGGCGGACAGCCAGCTTACCACGCTCTGGAATCTGCGTTTCAGACGCTCAGCGATTCGGAGAAATCGAATGCGCGAGGCAACCTCTTTGCAGGAATTGCAGGGACCGAATACATCGACGATTTTAAGCCGGGAGACTTTCTGATCCGCAATATCATTGGCGCAGATCCGGACTCTGGCGCAGTCGTCATCGGGGCCATCCCTCGGATCGGCCAGACCCTCCAGTATCAACTCCGCGACCGCTCCGTGGCGCAGGAGGATCTGGCTCGGGCGATCACGGCCGGTCGGATCCCAGGCCGACGGCCATTTGCATCGCTCGTGTTCTCCTGCCTCGGCCGAGGGGAAAAATTCTTCGGTTCGTCGGGCCACGATGCCGGTCAAATTTTCGAATCCACCAAAGGGAAATCCTCGATCGGATTCTTCGGCAACGGAGAGATCGGCCCGGTTGCTGGCCGCAACGCGCTTCATACCTATACGGCCTCGGCTGCAATATGGGTTGAAAAAGCCGTTTAGCTGGCGCAGAATAGGCCCCTTGTGCTCAAACCAAAGATCTTGACCATCGCGGCCGTGGCCATGGTGCTTATCGGCACCGCTTCATGGCTGGGATGGCTTCGTGCACCGAGTGGTCAGGCGGAGGAGTCTTCTTCGCCATCGGCCACGGCCACGCGCGATGCCGTCGAGTCGAGGCTTCTCCTTTCCGGAGAGGTCACGCCAGCCTTTCAAGTCGAGGTGAAGCCCGAGGTCGGCGGCAAGGTAAAACAAATTCATGTCGCCGCAGGGCAGAAAGTCAGCAAGGGAGATCTGCTGGTGACCATTGATGACACCGATCTTCTGAACGAGCAGGCGGGCGTCGTTACGGAGATTGAGGGCGCACGAATCAGTGTGGAAAAAAACCGCGGGAATTTCGAGCGCGCCCGTTCCCTCTTCCAAGAAAAATTGATCAGCAAGGAAGTCTTCTCGAATCTCGAAGCGGATTTTCGGCTCGCGGAGAACACTTTGGAAAAATCCGAGCGCCGTCTCCAAACTGTCAAAGACCGCCTGAGCAAAACCCGCGTCGTTTCACCCGCAGACGGCACGATTCTTGATATCATGGTCAACGAAGGCCAAGTCGTCGTCGGTGCCGCGAGCGTGAATTCCGGCACGACGCTCATCCTCTTCGCCGATCTGTCGCGCCTTTTGATCAATACGCACGTCAACCAACTGGATGTCGCTGGCCTCTCGGTCGGAAGCCAAATGAGGGTTCGATTTGCGGGTGTCGCCGAGGAAAATGCGACTGCGCGCATCGAATTCATCGCCCCGGTCGCAACGATCAAAAATAATATCAAGGGCTTCGAAGTCCAAGCCGTGATCGAGGGTGTCGATGCCCGACTCAAGCCGGGGATGTCCGTGAGCATGGATGTTTCAACCGCCCGCGCCGATCATGTGGTGACGGTTCCCGTTTCAGCCGTTTTTAAGGAAAATGATGGGAAGATCGTCTATGTCCGGAAGGGGGGCGTGATCGAAAAACGGCATGTCTCCGTCGGCCTGACGGATATGTCTCGCGCCGAAATCAAATCCGGCCTCGAGGAGGGAGAGGAAATCCTCCTAGTGGAACCCACCGACGACCATCCTGCGAAGTCCTAGTGCCTCTCGTCTCGCTCCAGGGAGTTAGTAAAGTCTATCAGGTCGGAGATCAGGAGATCCGCGCGCTCGATCACATCGACCTCGTCATCGAAGAAGGGGAATTCATAGCGATCATCGGCCCAAGCGGGAGCGGGAAATCCACGCTCATGCACCTCCTCGGCTGTCTTGACGCGCCGACGAATGGACAGATGACGATCTGCGGGAATGACCTCAGCAAGGCGTCGCCAAACGCACTCGCCGCGGTGCGAAACCGCGAGATCGGCTTTGTTTTTCAGGCGTTCAATCTCCTGCCGAAGCTCGATGTCGTGCACAATATCGAACTCCCGCTCATCTATGCCGGGATCCCGAGCCGCGAGCGCCGCGCCCGGGCCGAGAAAGTCGCTCGCGATGTCGGTCTCGGCGACCGGCTGAATAATCGCCCGATCCAACTCAGCGGCGGTCAATGCCAGCGCGTCGCCATCGGCCGGGCGCTCGTCAATAACCCGCGCATCGTCTTTGGCGACGAACCCACCGGCAACCTCGACTCGACGACCGGCGAGATGATCCTTGAGACCTTCAAGCAACTCAATGCCGACGGGAAAACGATTGTCCTCGTCACCCACGATCCCGCCATCGCGGCCCGCACCCGCCGGGTCATCGAGATCCGCGATGGCCGGATCCTTCGAGAATACATGCCATGAACCTCCTCATGGCCCTCCAGATTGGCCTGCGGGAAATCGCGGCCCATAAATTCCGGAGCATCCTCTCCATGCTGGGCATCATTCTGGGCGTGAGCAGCCTCATCGCCACGATGTCGCTGACGAGCGGAATAGAAAAAGGAACCCGTGTCTTCATGGAGCAACTCGGGGGCCTCGAATACATTCGCGTCGTCAATAAAGACATCTCGAATCAGATGTTCGAATTCTGGAATCTCTCGCCCGGACGCACGCTGCGCGATATGCACATCATTCGCGACCGGGCACCGGGCATCTCGCACATTTCACCGGAACTCAATTTCGGCGCGGTCGTCGCCTCGGAGGGGGGCGCTTCGGAGCGCCGGGCAGTCCGGGGCATTTATCCCGATCACTTTGTCGTCAATAAACACCTCCTAGCAGCCGGCAGATTCCTCCAAGACCTTGATATCGAGCGTGGCTCCCGAAGCGTCGTCATCGGCGACACCATCGCCCGCAGCCTCTGGCCGGACCTCACGCCGAAAGAAATGCTCGGGAAAATTCTGCTTATCAATAACAGCCCGTTCGAGGTCGTCGGCGTGCTCCCAGTCTACGAACGCGAAGACCGGCGGAGGCGGGTCGGACGGACTCCGCGGTTTGGTGGTCAGCAGAGCCGATGGGACCCGTTCCGTGAAAAAAATGAAGCGGTATTGATTCCGTTCTCCACGATGTTTTTCGAATTCCGCTCTGGGGCATTTCCGATGGATTCCGTCGAGTCCGTTCGCCTCGACAGCCTTGTCCTCCGCATCGGTGATCTCACCCAGTTCCGCGCCACGATTGCGCAAGCTCGCGCGGCTCTCGACATCACCCACCGTGGAGTGGACGACTACGACTTGGAAACGCGCGAAGATTGGTTCGACCGCACCGAGGCGAGCATTCGCGCCACCCGCCTGAGCGGCGGGATTATTTCGGCCATCAGCCTCATTGTCGGCAGTATCGGCATCATGAACATCATGCTCGCCAGCATCACGGAACGCGTGCGCGAGATCGGCATCCGCCTTGCCGTCGGGGCCCGCGGTCAGGACATCTTTATCCAAATCATAATCGAGAGCATGACCGTCTCGTTCTTGGGTGGCGTCCTCGGCGTTGGCGCGGCCTTCGGTCTCATCGCCATCCTCAAAGCCGTCGCGCCAATGGACTACCCACCCATGATCACTTTCGGATCCATCCTTTTCAGCGTTGGCTTCGCGGTGTTGGCTGGTTTTCTTTCGGGGATCTACCCGGCCCTCCGCGCGTCGCGGCTCAATCCCATCTCGGCACTCCGCTACGAGTGACGTTAGCGGATGTAGCCTTTGCCGAGCTCTGCAAAGAGAGCGACTTGGGCATCGACCCATGCTTGGTCGTGACCGAGTTCTTGGGCGAGCAGCACGGCAACCGCAGGGGCAGCCTCGATCGCGGCTCGGGCATCAAGGATCAGGCTCCGCGTGCGTCGAGAGAGAACGTCTTCGAGCCGGCGCGCTTGCTCGTGCCGGGCCGCCCAAACAACGGCGGCCATCGGATACGGCAGCCGCGGGTGAATCCACTCTGCCAGCGCGGGATCGGATGCCATCAGCTCTTCGATTTCCGCTGCTTCGGCTCCATAAACTGCCAGCGCATCCGACAGCGGCCTCTCGGCAGGATCGCTCCAACCGTGCAGCTGGAGCGACTCTGTCGCGCACGGGCAGTCCGGCAACCCGGCCAGCACGACCGCTTGATCAACCGCATCTTCAGCCATCTTTCGATACGTTGTCCACTTCCCTCCGACAATCGTGATGAGTCCGGAGTCCGAGACAAGAACTTCGTGATTCCTTGAGATCGCCTTGGTGGCCGCACCGTCTTTCCCCGGCGGTCGGACAAGAGGACGCTGCCCCGCAAACACGCTGAGAATATCTTCTTCCCTCGGCGCCCTCGCGAGATAGCGGGCGGCGTTTCTCAGGATGAAACCGACTTCCTCGTTCAGCGCGCGCGGCTCGATGTCGGCATGGTCCATCGCTGTGTCCGTCGTGCCGACGAGAACTTTTCCATGCCAAGGGATGACGAACAGCACCCGCCCGTCATCGGTATGTGGGACCATAATCGCCGAGTCGCCTTGCAGAAATGTTCGATCAAAAACGAGATGCACACCTTGGCTGGGCTGGACGGCTGCGACCGAACGCGGATCATCCATGTGGCGGATCTCGTCGGCGAAGATGCCGGTTGCATTGATCACGACCCGTCCCTCGGCGGTGCCGGCATGGCCGCTCTCCAGATCGATAAACGCCACGCCGTTTGTCAGGTCGCCAAATTTCGTCAGCCCGGTTACGCGCACGTAATTGAGCAGCGAAGCTCCATGGTCTGCGGCTGTCTGGGCCAATGTGATAGCCAGTCGGGCATCGTCAAACTGTCCATCAAAATACTCGACCCCACCGAGGAGGTTCTCGGTCTCGATATTGGGGATCCGCGAGATCGTTTCTTCCCGCGAAAGAATCCGCGACGGCGCGAGGTTCAGCTTGCCAGCGAGGGCATCATACACCTTGAGTCCGATTCCAAAAAACGGACCCTCCCACCATTTGTAGCGGGGCACAATGAACGAGAGGTGATGGACAAGTTGCGGGGCATTTTTATGGAGGAGCCCGCGTTCCCGCAGGGCTTCGAGCACGAGGGGGATGTCGCCCTGCTCGAGATATCGCACGCCGCCGTGAACAAGCTTCGTGCTTCGACTGGACGTTCCTTTGGCGAAATCTCCCGCATCGAGAAGGAGTGTGCGCAGACCGCGACTGGACGCATCGACGGCCGTCCCCAAGCCGGTCGCGCCACCACCGATGATGATGACATCCCAAGGTTGGTTTTTAGAAAGTTCTTCAAGGAATGCTTGGCGGTTCATAGGTCAGTTGGTTGGCACCCAGTGGCGTGCGCGTTTGACGGCGCCTTTCCAGATCTTCATCCGCGCCCGCCGGTCCTTGATCGTCACCGTTGGGACAAACGTCCGATCCGTCGTGCGGATCTGCCGGAGCGTTCCAATATCTGGCCAGATGCCGACACCGAGACCGGCAAGCATCGCCGCGCCGAGCGCTGTCGTCTCGATGTTGGCCGGACGCTCGACGGTCGCGCCGAGCAAATCGGCTTGGATCTGCATCAAGAGATCGCTGGCGCTGGCGCCCCCATCGACCCGCAGGATGGAAATCCGCCTCGAAAAATCTTTCTCCATGGCCTTCAAGAGATCGGCCACCTGAAACGCGATCCCGTCGAGTGTCGCTCGCGCGATATGCGCTGCCGTCGTCCCTCGGGACATTCCAAAGAGCGCACCTCTCGCCGTGGGATCCCAGTAGGGCGCGCCCAATCCCGTAAACGCCGGCACCATCACCACGCCACCACTGTCTGGCACACGGGAGGCGAGGTCGTTGATTTCGGCAGCCGAACGAATCACCCCGAGCCCATCACGCAGCCATTGGATCGCGGCACCACCCATGAACACGCTCCCCTCCAGCGCGTATTGCAGGGCACCGTCCCCGATTTTCCAAGCGACCGTCGTCAGTAATCTCTGACTGCTGGAGACTGCGTCTGGGCCAGTGAACAAAAGCATGAAGCAACCTGTGCCGTAGGTGCATTTGACGAGGCCGGGCGTCGTGCACAACTGGCCGAAGAGGGCGGATTGCTGATCGCCGACCGCGCTCCCGATGGGGATTTCGACTCCGAAATGAGCAGCCGCTGCGATAGCGATTCTCCCGCTGGTCGGCACAAGCTCCGGGAGGATCGCCCGGGGGATATCGAAGAGAGCCAGCATATCGGCGTCCCATTCGCCGGTCCGCAGGTTCATCAGCATCGTGCGGGAGGCGTTGGTGACGTCGGTCAGGTGTGCACCGCTCAGCTTAAAGATGAGCCAGCTATCGATCGTTCCGGCAGCGAGTTCGCCCGATGCTGCGCGTGCATGGCCGTCGGGGATCTCCCGGAGAATCGCATGGAGCTTGCTGGCGGAAAAATACGGATCCAGCAAAAGCCCCGTTCGTTGCTGGATGAGTGGTTCTTTCCCGGCCTCGCGGAGTGCTGTCACGTAATCGCCTGTGCGCCGATCCTGCCAGACGATCGCCGGATGCACGGGGTTCCCGGACTTTCTATCCCAAACAACAATCGTCTCCCGCTGGTTTGTAATCCCAATCGAAGCGATGTCCGGCGCGGGAACGCCGGACGCACCGATGGCCTCACGGACTGTCGCCAAGACGGAAAGCCAGATCTCGTTCGCATCGTGCTCGACCCAACCGGGCTTGGGAAAATGCTGGCCGAATTCATTTTGCGAGGCCGCAAGCGGGTTCAAGGACGTGTCGTAGACGATCGCCCGCGAACTGGTCGTGCCCTGATCAATGGCGAGCAAGGACTTCATGGGAGAATTTCCCATCCGGAAAACTCGGCGGGCGCGGGGGGCACGCTCGAGAGCCTACGAACAATCCGCCTCGCTGTCGAGCGCGGCGGTCTACTTGCCGAGCTTTTCAGCGAAATCCCCGATCCGCCTCGCCGCATAAGCCGAGAGGGCGGGACGCGCGAGGGGGATCAAGAGCTTGATCAAAGCAACGATGGTCCCAAGGAGATTCCGAGGCCCGCGAACTTCTCGCTCCTCGCTTTTCTTCACGTTGCGGCCGGGCTTCACAACGACCTTTGTTCTCCTCTTCGGCCCGGCCAACATGTAGCCAAGCGCAGCGGCACTTCCGAGCCAGGCCATTGGACGGAACTTAATCGACTCGCGAACTCGCTGGGCGACATCGATCTCGGCACGAACGGTGGCAACATCCCGCACAATCGCGCTCCGGCTCCGGGCCACTTCCGCTACCAGCTTTTCCTTCGGCGTCATGGCTGGGATTTCAACGAGTCGAGATCACGTCGGATCTCAGCCGACGTGGCTGGAAAAACCGGAGTCTTCCAATGATTCTTCACGTGCGTGGCGCAGAGGAAGGCCACAAGGAGGTGCAAAATGGAAAAGCCAAGAAGGATCCAGATCCATGCCACCTGAAAAATGGTCGCAATCAAAAACGCCAAGAACAACAGGATGATCACGTAGCCGAACGCCGCAAAAAAAATCGCGGCGAGCAACATCACCGCGAGACGCAAATAGAGCTCAGCAGCCTCACGGGCCTCCTCGCCCGCCAAGGCCCCTAAGGACTGGACGTGGCGGCCAAAGGATCCAACGAGGCTGAGCAACTCCGCGACAATCCCGCGAGACGCCGCCTGGCCGCCCCGGGCACTCCCCACGGATCCGCTGGCGTTCGTTTCCAACGGCTGTTAGCGGCGGAGGATGATCCCAAGGAGGAATCCAACGCCAACGGCGATTCCGACGGCTTGAAGCGGGTTCTGGCGGATGTAGCCTTCGGCCTCATCTTGGTAGTTCTTCGCGCGGGTCGAGGCGTCGCCGAGGGCAGATTGGGCCTTGCCTTTGTATTCCTGAGTCTTGGCGAGCGCTTGGTCGCGGAGATCCGAATACGTCGCTGTGGCGGCATCTCCGAGGTCCTTTGCAGCAGCAGTGAGATGCTCCTTGCTGGTGTCGAAGGCTGTCTTCGCTTGATGTTTGACCGTATCTCCGACGGCTTTGGTTGCCTCGGCGGCTGCGTCGAGCGCTTTCTTCGCGTGCTCTGTGCTGCTCTCGATCTTTTTTTCGGCAAATTTTGGTTCGGAAGGCATAATTTTCTCCAATTTAGTGTGGACCTCGACAGTCGCAGAGAATTGCCACTTGGCAAGCTTGGAGACAGGGGGGATGATGGATTCTCATGACAGATATCACGGCCTTTGCCCCTGGACGTATCGAGCTTCTCGGGAACCATACAGATTATAATGAAGGAGTCGTCCTTTCGACAGCGATCCAGCTCGGGGTGACTGCCACTGGGCGTCGCCGGGATGACAGCCGGATTGTTCTGACGACCGAGGGGATCGATGGATGCGTGGCGGCGAAGCGAGATGGCCCGCTCGAGCCGCACGGAAGCTGGGAAGATTACCCGCTTGGCGTGGCGGAGATGCTGGCCCAAGCGGGAGCTGAGCCGGGAGGTTTCGAGGCGGCTTTCACTGCCACCCTCCCGCCAGGCGCCGGGCTCTCAAGCTCAGCGGCACTCGAAGTCGCGACGGCGGTCCTCTTGACCAAGCTGTATCCGTTCGAAATTTCCCCAATGGATCTCGCCAAAGTCTGTCGCCGGGCGGAGAACGAATTTGTCGGCGTCAGCTGCGGGTTGCTGGACCAAGTCTCATCGATTTTTGGTCGTCGCGACCACGTTGTTTTTCTGGATTGCCGGGCCGAATCGGTCGAGACGATTCCGTTTCCGTCGGACCTCGCGCTGCTCGTCGTCCACTCCGGGGCGAAGCATGCCCTCACTGGGGGAGAGTATAACGAGAGGCGCGAGCAGTGCTTCGAAGCGGCGAAGCGAATGGGCGTTCCCGCCCTCCGCGATGTGACGAGCGCACAGCTCACCGCCGCGAAAATGCCAGACCTCGTCAAGCGCCGGGCCGCCCACATCGTTGGAGAAAATGAACGCGTCTTCGAGGCACTGGATTACCTGAAGGCGGGTCGCGGCGCAGACTTCGGGCGACTCATGACCGCTTCTCACAAGAGCTCGATGAAGAATTTCGAAAACAGCACACCCGAGCTCGACGCGCTGGTGGAGATTGTCACCGGCCTCCCTGGCTGCCATGGTGCGCGGTTGACGGGCGGGGGATTCGGCGGAGCGATTGTCGCTCTGGTCGATGCCGATGCCGTCGAGTCGCTAGAGAAGCAAATCATCCCAGCCTACAAGGCCCGCACCGGCCACGATGCGAAAACCTACCCTTGCCGAGCCAGCGACGGGGCCTTGGCCGCCGCGCAGGAATCTCCGAAATTTGCAAACCCCTGAGCCGCTCCTCGTCATCGCCGGCAGCGGCGACTATCCGGGCCTTGTGATCGACGGCGCCCGCACGGCGGGCGTGGACAGGATTGCTCTGATCGTCTTCGAGGGCGAAACCTCGCCCGCTCTCGCCAGCCGCGGCGATGCGGTCTACCCCATGCGAGTCGGGCAGCTTGGAAAACTGATTGATGCCGCCAAGAAGTCCGGAATCCCGAGAGCGATCATGGCTGGTCAAATCGCGCCAGAGAACCTCTTCAATCTCCGGCCCGACCTGCGGGCCCTCGTCCTGTTGGCGAAGCTGAAGGAACGCAATGCCGAGACCCTCTTCGGCGCAGTCGCAGCCGAGCTCGCCGCGGTTGGTGTCGAAATCCTGCCGGCCACGACATATCTCGACGAACACGTCGCCGCTGCCGGACCGATTGCAGGCCCGCGCCTCAAACCCCGCGCTGTCGCAGATATTGAGTTCGGATTCCGGATCGCCAAAGAAACCAGTCGGCTCGACATCGGGCAGACGGTTATTGTGAAAAATGGCACGGTGTTGGCAGTTGAGGCCTTCGAGGGCACCAACGATACGATCCAGCGCGGAGGGGCGCTCGGTCGAGGAGGTGCCACGATGGTGAAGGTCTCGAAGCCCGGCCAGGACATGAGATTCGATGTTCCGGTCGTCGGCACAAAAACCCTCGAAGCGGCCGCCGCGGCGGGCATCAACAAAATCGGCGTCGAGGCCGGCAAGACCATCCTCCTCGACCATAAAAAAGTTTCCTCGCTTGCCGACAGCCTCTCGATTTCTCTCTTCGGAATATGACAGGAATCCGCACAGGTGTCGTCGGCGTGGGTCACATGGGCATCAACCATGCCCGGATCTACAGCGAGCTGGACAACTCGACGCTTGCCGCGATCTACGACAGCCAACCTGCCACGGCCGGCTCGGTGGCGGCGAAATTCCAGACCCGCACCGCGGCCTCGCTTGAAGAATTCGCATCCCTCATTGATGCCGCAACGATCTGCACTCCGACGGTCACTCATTACGAGATCGCAAAGTTCCTCCTCGAGCGCGGCAAACACCTGCTCGTCGAAAAACCCATCGCCGATACGCCGGCCCGCGCTCGCGAGCTCTCAGAAATCGCGGCCCGCAATGGCTGCGTCCTCCAAGTCGGCCACATCGAGCGCTTCAACCCCGTCCTCCACGCGCTCGAAGCGCAGCTCCGAAACCCGCGTTTTCTCGAGGTCACCCGCCTTTCTCCTTACCCGAACCGCAGCACGGACATCGGTGTTGTCCTCGATCTCATGATCCACGACATCGAGATTATTCTCCATCTGATCCGCTCGCCGATTGCCTCCATCGACCCCGTCGGCATTTCGGTCCTCGGTCGGGGCGAGGACATTGCCAATGTCCGCTTCCGATTCGAGAACGGCTGCGTTGCAAATCTCACGGCCAGTCGGATCAGCCAGGAACGTGTGCGCAAGATCCGGGTCTTCCAAGAGGATGCCTACCTCTCGCTGGATTACAAAAACCAAACCGGTTACCTCCTCCGACTCGCCCGCGAGGATGAGAAGGCCAGCTCCGGGATCGGCAAACTCATCGGCCTGGCGACAGACACAAAAATCGTCACCGATTTCAGCGGACACCGGATCGTGCGTGAGCCAGTCGCTGTGGAAAAAGGCGAACCTCTCCGCATCGAGCTCGAATCCTTCCTCGAATGCGCCCGCAATGGCCTCCGCCCAAAAGTCACCGGACTCGCCGCCGCCGACGCGCTCGACATTGCGCTGGAAATCACCCGCAAAATCGAAGTGTCCGATCCAAGAAAATAAACCCGTATTTCCCATGACCACACCAAACACCAGCAATCTGTCACCAAGCCTCCTTTCTCCATTCGACCTCCACGGCCTCGGGCTTCGCAATCGCGTGGTGATGGCCCCGCTCACGCGCGGCCGCTCGGGCCAGGCTCGGGCGCCGAACGACTTGATGGCGGAATATTATTCCCAACGCGCTTCGGCGGGATTGATCATCTCCGAAGCGACAACGGTTTCCGAGCAAGGCATCGGCTGGGTGGATTCCCCCGGCATTTACAACGACGCCCAAGTCGAAGGCTGGAAAAAAATCACGACTGCCCTTCACTCGCGCGGCACCCCAATCTTTTTGCAGCTCTGGCATTGCGGCCGCGCCTCGCACAGTAGCTTTCACAACGGCCAGCCAGCCGTCTCCGCCTCGGCAATCAAAATCGAGGGAGATATGATCCACACGCCAATCGGTAAGCAACCTTACGAAGTTCCCCGCGCGCTCGAAACGGCAGAGGTTGCCGCGGTCGTCGAAGATTACCGGCGGGCAGCCGAGCGGGCGAAGGCGGCGGGGTTCGATGGCCTCGAGATCCATGCCGCTAATGGCTATCTCATCAATCAATTTCTTGATTCGAAAACAAACCACCGGACCGATGGCTACGGCGGATGCGTTGAGAACCGGTTTCGGCTTCTTCGGGAAATCACCGATGCGATCCTCACGGTCTGGCCAGCAGCAAGGGTCGGCGTGCGGATTTCGCCTAACGGGATGTTCAACGACATGGGTTCGCCGGATTTCCGCGAGACATTCACCTATGCCGCGACGGAATTAAACGCTTACGGCCTCGCCTACCTCCACGTGATGGACGGTCTCGCTTTTGGGTTTCACGAAAAAGGCACACCGATGACGCTCGCCGACTTCCGTGCCATTTTTGCAGGGCCGCTCATGGGCAACTGTGGCTACACGCAGGCCGCCGCCGAAGCGGCCATCGCATCAGGCCAAGCCGACCTCATCGCGTTCGGCCGCCCCTACCTCAGCAACCCAGATCTCGTCGAGCGCTTTACGAACAACTGGGAACTCAATCCCCCTGCCGACGTCACCCAATGGTCCGCCCCCACCGCGGAAGGCTACACGGATTTCCCGTTCTATAGAGGAAACTAGAACACCACCGACGCCCGCCCGCCGATCACGAAGGCATTCTCAATGTTCGTCGTTCCGCCGGGATTGATGATATACTGAAGATCGGGCTGGACGCTGAGCCATTTCGTGAGCTGGGCCTGATACGTCAGCTCAACGACCATCTCGGCACCCGTCGGCGAAGATCCCTCTTCCTGCAACGCGCTGCGGGCGCCCTCGCTGAGCTGCGCGTAGCCAAATGCCAGGCCTACGGTGTCATCGTCCCGCCCCGGAATGAGGCCCCGATACGAGAGACCGGTATCGAAATAAAAGTTCACAAAATTTCGATCCGACTTGGTGAACGCGATCCGACCGAACCATCCAAGGCCCTGGGCGGATTTTTCATACGAAACCGCAGACTTGAAATTTTTTCCACCCTTGGAATCCACCACGGATTTCCCGTCCTTGCTCAGACCGGTCGCAGCCGGGACCTCCACATCGGGTTCACGAAACAACATCTGATCGACAATCGCGTAGAACCCGTAATTTCCCGATGCCGTCGAATCCGCAAGCGCATCGGCGGAAGATCCGGATTGGAACCACGCGCCGGCTTTGAATTGACCCGCCAGCCCGGTCTCCTCGTCGCGCTGATTCCACCGAACCTGTGCCTCGTTCATAAATGTGTAGCCCGTCTCCGCGTCGAGACGCCACCGGAACCCATGACGGTTCACATCCTGCGCGAAGACATTTCCCTGAAACGCCGCAACTTGGTAAGTGAACCAATCCACGGGATGGAGCGCCAGCCGAGTCCCCAGAGTTCCCATCGGATAGCCCGGCCCGCCCTCGGGAAGGTTCATGTAGGCAACTGCAGGCCAGCCAAATGTTCCGTTGATGAACAACCCGGCATAGTCCGAAATCAAAAACTCCGAATCCGCCGACAACTGCCCGACTCGCAGTGAGATTTTCTCGTCAAGCAGGGTTTGTTGGAACCACAGCTCAAACATCCGCAGGGTATTGAATCCGGCAATGTTCGAAATGGTTAAAAAGTTTCCTGCCAGATCCTCACTCGCATCACGACCGCTCAACCACAACCAAGTCGTGCTCACACTCGCCCCGGACCAGCCAACCGCCTTCTCCAAATCCAGATCGATTCCAAAATCCAAAAGCCCGGTGTAGACCGCGCCCGTGTCCACTCCGCCCGCCGTGTTGCCCCAGACCTCCACCGAATACCCGCCAAAAAATTCCACCCCATGGTCGGCTAGTGTCGTGCGTGCGCCCATCCAATCCCCCGTGATTCCATCTTGCTGAAACCACCCCGGCGGAACCGGCTTCGGATTTCCCACCAACTCATCCTGAGCGACCACCGAAACGCCCGGCATCAAGAAGGTCACCACACCTAGTAATTTAATGAATGTTCTCTTCATGGCTATGCGATTTGCCTGATTTGAAACTCACTGTCAAGACCTTATTGAGAAAGCAACTCATTTGCATGAAATGTTTAAGAAAGACGAGACACTTGAGAGTCAGCGATCGCATTCGGGCATTCGAATAAGTGGGAAACGACAATGGGATTTGCTATCCTGACGAAATTCTCGCATGCTTTTGGCCTGATGAAGAAACGCATGTTCGGTCGAACAGGGCGGGAAGTAGGGGAGATTGGATTAGGTTGTTGGCAGCTTGGGGGGACGGATTGGGGTGGATTGAGCGACCTGCGGGCGCACAGCATTCTCTTGGCGGCGATGGAATCAGGTGTGACGTTTTTCGATACGGCGGACGTCTATGGTTCGGGAAAGAGCGAGGAGAGCATCGGGAAATTTCTTAAGGACCGGAAAGACAAAGAAGGGCGGCCGTTTGTTGCCACAAAAATCGGGCGCGCCAAGGGGATGTATCCGGAGGGCTATACCCGCGAGGCCCTACAATTGGCTGTCGAGGCGTCCCTCCGGAGGTTGGGTGTGGAGACTCTCGACCTAGCTCAACTTCACTGCGTGCCGACCGAGATCCTCCGGAGCGGAGAGGTCTTCGAATGGCTGCGCGATCTTCAAGCAGAAGGGAAGATCCGGGACTTCGGGGCGAGCGTGGAGACGGTCGAAGAAGCACTCCTTTGCTTGGAGCAGGAGGGTCTGGCATCGTTGCAGGTCATCTTTAATCTGTTCCGTCAAAAACCCGCCTTCGAGCTTTTCCCTGTGGCGTTGAGCAAGGGCGTGGCCATCATTGTCCGACTGCCCTTGGCCAGCGGGCTATTCGGTGGACACTTGACCGGCCAGACGGTTTTCGCGCCGACAGACCATCGGAGCTACAACCGCAACGGGGAGGCATTTAATGTCGGAGAAACATTCTGCGGGCTTACGTTTGAGGACGGACTCGAACTCGTCTCGCGCGTGCAAGCCTTCCTCCCTGCGGGTGTAACGCTTCCTCAGTTTGCCCTCCGGTTTATCCTCGACCATCCGGCTGTGACCGTCGTGATTCCGGGTTCCAGCCGCCCAACTCAGACGACGGCAAATGCTGTGGCAACGAATCTTCCGCGGCTTTCAGCGGAACTTCACGAACAATTGCGCGCCTTCTACGAGACCGAGGTGGCGTCGAGGATTCGCGGGCCTTACTGACGACCGGCGCGTTTGTAAAATGCCCATGCGAGGACCGCGAGCGACGCGGCTCCAATTACCACGTCTCGCACGATCGCCCAGACCATCTTGATGGCGGAGGGCGCCTCATCCCGGCCGAAGCACGCGCAGTCGACGATGATGCCATTGGCAAGTGCCCATCCGAGCGCTCCAATGAACACCCCGGCGAGCAGGAGGATGAGAGCCGCCCCGAGCGGATAGATTCTTGGAATCAATAGCAAAAGGCCGGCTACGATCTCGGTCCATGCAAGAATCACGGCAAACGCCCCAGCCCACTCGGCGGGCAGGATGGTGAACGGCACCAGCGCCAGCGCGAATTCTTCGCTGGCACCGGCCTTGATGAATCCTGCGTAGAGAAACATTCCCGCGAGCACGATCCGGATGGCAAGGACCGCCCACTTCATAGGAGCGCCTCGATGGTATGGATCGCATGCCACGCAGCATCGACGTTGTGGACACGAAAAATGGATGCGCCTCGGAGGTGTCCAGACACAATGCTGGCGACGGTGCCGGCATCCCGCTCCGAAGGTTCCGTGATCTCGAGAACCTTTCCGATGACGCTCTTGCGGGAGACGGGAAGCAGGATCGGACGAGAAAAACAAGCGAGCGACTCCAACTCGCGATAAATCCGCAGGTTGTCCGGCATCTGCTTGGCAAAATCGATGCCGGGGTCGAGCACGATTTGATCATGCGAGACACCGGCACGGATGGCCATGTCGATTTTTCGCGCAAAGAAATCCTTCATCTCCGCGACCACATCGCGGTAGGTCACTTCGGTGTGGGCGACTTTTGGCTCTCCCTCGGAGTGCATGATCAGGAGCGCCGCTCCAGTCGCAGCGCAGGTCCGGGCGTTGGCGTCGTCCGGGAGGGCGCCCATGTCGTTCAAGATGTCGCCAGCGACCTCCAAGCTCCATCGGGCGACCGATGGGCGCCATGTATTGATCGAAAGAAGAGGAGGAAAAACTTGCATGTCGTCGCGAGGACGTCCGGCCGAGATCGTCCTCGCGAAGCCCTCCACGAACGGACGGATCCGCGTCCATTCTTCCTCCTCCGATACCGCCGCGCGATTGGTCCGGGCACTCTCGCCGCCGACATCGATGATGTCCGCACCTGCCACCACCAACTCCAAGGCCCGCGACAAAGCCCACGAGGCTTCGAGCCGCCCGTCGCCAGAAAATGAATCATCGTTGATATTGATGATGCCCATGACGAGCGGACGGCGAGGGAAGCCCACCGTCCTGCCGCGTGCCCGGAGATTCATCATCGTCATGTTGTTCTTGTTTCCGCTTCTATTCTTCTCCATTTTCGCATCGGGTTCAACGGTCATGAGTTTCATCGATTCAGTTTTTGCAAAGCTCAAACGTCATCCGAAGAGGATTGTGTTTCCGGATGGAGACGACGTGCGGGTGATTCGGGCCGCTCAAATTTTTTACGAGCGCGATCTGGGCGTCCCCGTATTGCTCGGCCGTCGCGATGTGATCGAGCGCGTGGCATTGGCCGAGGGGGTCAGCCTCGACCATGTGGCGATCATCAATCCCGAGACGTCGTCGGACCTCCCGATTTTTTGCCAGCGCCTCGAGCGTCTTGAGCGCTACAAGAACACCGGGATCGGCGACGCACGCGCGGTGATGACAAACTACAATTATTTCGCCGCGATGATGGTCCAATACGGACTTGCGGACGCACTCGTCGGCGGGGTTAGTTCCTACGGCGGCATTCTCCTCCGGCCATTGATCCGCCTGATCAAGCCACTTCCTCATGCCGAGGTCGTCTCGAGTTGCACCGTGGTCGAGCTCGAGAAAAAGGAATTCGGCGATGACGGAGTGTTATTTTTTGCAGACACCGGAGTGGTCCCAGAACCCACGATGCAGCAGTTGGCGAGCATCGCGATTCAGACGGGATTGCTCGCGCGGCAAGTCTTCGGGCAGCGTCCGAGGGTTGCGCTTCTGAGCTTTTCCACGAAGGGTAGTGCGAAGACCGCTGCGACGGAGAAGGTGGCCGGGGCGACCGAGTTGGCGAGGCAACTCGCGGAGAAAATCGGGGCCGAGATCGCGGTGGACGGGGAAATGCAGGCCGATGCCGCCCTGATCCCCGAACTTGCCGAGAAAAAGATGGGTCCGAGCCTTGTCGGTGGTCGCGCGAACGTGCTCGTCTTCCCCGATCTTAACAGCGGGAATATCGCGGTGAAGCTCGTTCACCATTTCGCGGCGGCACGGACATTTGGACAGATTATCCTCGGGCTCTCGCGCCCAGCGGCGGACCTATCCCGCGGGACGGATCCCGAGGAGATCGCCTGCATGGCCGCTCTGGTCGGCCTTCAAGCGATCGAATACCGGAAGCTTTATCCCGATCAGGAGACCTAAATCTGAGCGGTGAATACCAGCACGCCCCGGATTTTCATCGCGGCCACCGAGCAAAACGCCGGTAAGACGACCACGGCCATCGGCCTCTACGCCAACCTCCGAGACGCCTTTGGCCGGATCGGATTTATCAAGCCGGTCGGGCAGAGATTCACGGAAGTCGATGGGAAGCAAATCGACGAAGACAGTGTTCTGATTCGCGACACGTTCAACACGCAAGTTCCGATCGAAGACATGAGCCCGATCGCGGTCGAGCCGGATTTTACCCGACGCTACATCAACCAATCCACCGGAGATGTCCTGTCTAAGCGGATTCAGCATTCGTTTGATCGGGCGTGCTGGGAGAAAGATTTTGCGATTATCGAGGGGACTGGCCATGCGGGAGTCGGCTCGACCTTTGATCTCTCCAACGCCCGTGTCGCCCGCCTTCTCAAGAGCAAGGCTCTCCTCGTGACTCCCGGTGGAATCGGTCGCCCCATTGATGAGGCCGCTTTGAACAAAGCCCTTTTTGACAGCGAAGGGGTTGAGATCCTCGGCGTGGTCATGAACAAAGTCTTGCCGTCGAAACTCGACTACATTGCCGATTTTGCCCGGCGTGGATTTGAACGCATCGGACTCGAGCTTTTAGGAGTGATTCCCATGGAAGATATGCTGACCGAACCGACGCTTCTTGAGACGTGCAGCCAAATTCGCGGCACCTTTCTCTGTAACGAGCGCCTCGCTCGCACGCGGAGCCGCCAGGTGGTGATCGGCGCTCTCAGCTCCGCGAACCTCTTCCAATCGATCATTCCGGGCACCTTACTGGTCGTTCCCGGAGACCGCGAAGACGTTGTTCTTGCAGCCCTCTCGAAGTCCAGCGGGTCCTCGCCTCTGGCTGGCATGGTCCTTTCCGACGATTTGAAGCCGCATGAAAGACTTTTGGAGATGCTCTCGCGGAGCAAGCTTCCGGTGATCCTCTCGCCGATGGACTCCTACAGCATTGCTCAGAGGATCCACTCGATGACGGTCAAGACTCTTCCCGGGGACACACAGAAAATTGGTCGCATCCAAGACATGGTCTCCCAACACGTTAACATCCCCCGCCTTTTAGAAAAAATCGCATCCCCGACTCCCTCATGATCCCGCGCATCGCACTGATCCTCGCCCTGTTCGTTCCAGCCTCCATTTTTGGTCAAACAAATGTCGATGTCCGCGAAGGGACGTCGACGGCTGCTGCCGCGCGTCCGCTCGCCGGCCTCTTCGGAAAATCTCCCGCCGAGCGATTCCGCGAGGGAATCTCGAAATCGCAGGGCGTGGAGATTTTCGAGGGGCTTCCGGATCCGAGCTCGGATCCCGCGGCTTTTCTTTCAGAGAGGAAGCGCACAGATCTTCTGATTTTTGAAAAATCCGCATTCTACTCGAAGCCAATCGCGCTCGAGCCGACAGAGAGAGCCGCAATCGAGGCAATGTTTCGGGAGGGGCGGGCCTTTACGCCCGGTGGAGATGACTCGTCCTGTGGGAAATTCCACCCGAGCTTTCTCCTCCTCTGGAAGTCCGGCAACGTGACTTGGAGTGCCAAGCTCGGGATGGGATGCCAAGAGGTTCTGGCGCAGGGGCCCGGCGTCCTGCTGAATCGCTACATCCCGCCCTCCAGCTACTCGCTGCTCGATAAGATTCTCGCGAAGCATCAAGAAACCCGAGCACAAAGTTTACAAAGTGGGCGGCTGCTTTTTTGTGGGGTAGGACAGTATTTGTCCAGTTCGATGTGCAATGGTTCGGGGCGTTATGAACATTTCATCCATTCGCCAAATCCTCTGGAGCACCAGACAAACCCGCCGCGTCACCTTTGAACAACTAGAGCTCCCATTGCCCTCCGCACGGATTACTGCTCAAGACGCAGAGGTGCTGGCCATGCTGCGGAAACTGAAGAAAAAGCTGGCCGAGCCCGCCTGACAATCGGAGCCGGAGCTCGATTTGCTGGTTCCCGCAGTTTCGCGGCTTGCAATCCTACCCGAGCCTGTGTCGATTTGCCGAGGTGTGCATCCTCGACCTTCCGATCCGTGGCGTCCTAAATTTCTTGCGAGCGTTGCTCTCTTTGGAATCGGTCTCTCAGCATTTTTCGGCTTCCGGGGGCTCCAAATGATCAGCGATTTTCTCCAGCCGGCGACTTGGGAGGTTGTCGAGGCACGAATTGCCCGCGATTGGCCGAATGTCCCGCAGATCACGACCGGCGAGTTGGCCCGCCAGCTTTCCCTTCCACCATCCGAGAGGCCGCTCCTGATTGACGTTCGCACGGCGAAGGAATTTCAGATGAGCCATATTCCGGGAGCGATTCGTGCGGAAACCGCCAGCCAGATTAAGAAAGTTCTCGCCGCCGCACCGCCCGATTGCCCGGTAGTCTTTTCCTGCGCGATCGGCATGAGATCGGCCGATGCAGCCAACAAGGTCATCGCCAAAGGCCGAGGAAATGTGTCCAACCTCAAAGGGTCTCTGTTCCAGTGGGCGAACGAAGGCCGGCCGCTGGAGAGCGAGGGACGACCGGCTTTCTCGGTGATGCCCTACGGAAACCGTTGGATCCCACTTCTGGATCCCAAGCTCCTCCCGAGCCCTTAGCTGGCCGACATCGCGGCGAGGTATTTTTTTTGAACATCCCTGAAGGGTCGTTGTCTAATCATTAACGACCTTAAACACTTTGCCATCTTGCGAAAAAAATGCGCACGAGGGTGGGTTGACGGTCGTTAAATAGACAGAACCCCAAAAATTATGGCCATCGAAGATTCAGATACAGGATTCCAGCTCTACCTGAGAGAAATCGCGAAATTTCCGCTTTTGACACCCGCAGAGGAAGTCAAGCTGGCGCGAAGAATCAAACGCGGAGACGCCGAAGCGCGCGCGCGAATGGTTCGCTGCAACCTCCGCTTGGTCGTCAAAATTGCGCGGGACTACGGGAACTACGGCCTTCCCTTGCTCGATCTGATCTCGGAAGGGAATATCGGGCTGATGAAGGCGGTCGAGCGCTTCGATCCGAAGAAGGGTGGGAAGCTCAGCACCTACGCTGCCTGGTGGATCAAGCAATCGATCAAGCGGGCATTGGCCAATCAGAGCAAGACGATCCGTCTTCCTGTCCACCTCGTTGACAAGATCGCCAAGATCCGTCGCGTTTCGAATCAAATGACCGAGGAACTCGGCCGAGAACCTTCCGACGAAGAGTTGGCAGAAGAGATCGGGCTCTCGGCGGCCAAGGTGACCGCGCTGAAGAGCGCAGCCATCCGCCCGACTTCGCTCGATCAGCCAATCGGTGACGATGACTCCACAGAATTCAGTGAGATCGTAGGCGATGCCGACGCGCAAGATCCGTTCGAAATGCTTCGCGACAAGGACCTTCGCGATGAAGTGGGCGATCTTCTCGATGTGCTCGACGACCGCGAGCGGCGGATCATTGACTGCCGGTTCGGCCTCGATGGGAAAAAGCCAAAGACACTGGAGGAAGTCGGAGTGAAATTCGGGGTGACCCGTGAACGGATCCGCCAACTCCAAAACATCGCGCTGGCCAAACTCCGCAAGGCCTTGGGCAAAAAGGAACGCCCGCAGGGAGCGTTCGCCTAAGAAAATTTGGTTGAGGTAGGGGGCCGGGTTCGCACCAGGGTGACGATCCCGGCCTTTTTCCTTTCGGCGAAAAACAAGCCGACCGGGACAAGCGGAAAACCGAAGCGCCCGATCAGCCTGCGACGGCCGTCTCGAGGTGCGAACCGTTTCGCGAGGAATGCCCGTTGGATCCCCGAATGACTGTCTCGGCGTCCGGGAGGCGGAAATCAAAGACGTTTTTGCGACGACCTGGCTCGACATAAGCAGGGTCATCAAACGTGCCGAGTTCGCGGGCGAGTTTTTCAAAAATTTCCAAGACGCGGTCGAGATCGGCATCCGTATGTGTCGCCATGTAGCTCGTGCGAACAATCGCCTCCCCGTAGCGGACGGCCGGATAAATCGCCGGTGTCGCAAAAATCCCCTCTTCGAAAAGTCGCTGGGTGAACACAAAAGCCTTGGCCTCACTGCCAATCAAAATCGGGACGATTGGCGTCTGAGTGGTTCCAATCTTGAACCCGATGCTCTTGAACCCCTCGTGCATTTTCCGGGTGTTGCGCCAGAGTTGCTCGATACGCTCGGTTTCTTCCTGCATGATCTCGAGCGCCTTCAGCACCGCTCCGGCTACCGCTGGCGCGAGGGCTGCGGTGAAAATCAGGCATCGGGCCCGATGCTTCAGATACTCGATCATCTGCGCGTCGCCCGCGATGAATCCGCCCATCGAACCGAGCGATTTCGAGAAGGTTCCCATAACGACATCGACCTCATTATTGAGCCCGAAATGGTGGACGGTTCCGCGCCCCGCCTCGCCCAACACGCCGAGCGAATGCGCCTCGTCCACGTAGACAAGGGCTCCGTGTTCCTTTGAAGCGGTGACCAGTGGCGGAAGATCTGCGATGTCGCCGGACATGCTGAAAACACCGTCCATCACGACGAGTCGACCGGCATCTTCCGGGAGTCGCTTGAGGCGATTTACGAGCGAGGCCGCGGAGTTATGGCGATAAGGAATGAGCTTCGCGGGGGCAAACTGGCATCCGTCAATGATGCTCGCGTGGTTCTCCCGGTCGCAAAGGATCGCATCGCCCTCCTCCGTCAGTGAAGCCAGCGCCCCTTGGTTGGCAAAAAATCCGGTCGAAAACAAAACAACAGATTCCCTCTCAAGAAAAGCCGCCAAGGCTTCTTCGAGCTCGACATGGAGCTTGATCGTTCCATTGAGCAAACGCGAACCCGTGCAGCCAGCACCGTATCGGCGTGTCGCTTCGCAGGCCGCCTCGACGACCCGGGGATCCTGCGCAAGGCCGAGGTAGTTGTTCGACCCGATCATGATCTTTTCTTGGCCATCGCAGACCACGAAATTTCCATGCGGTTCCTCGATGCAGCGGAAATAAGGATAAAACCCTTGAGCCCGCGCATCCGAACTGTCCCGGTATTCCCGGCACTTTTTATATAAATCTCTGGCCACTTCAGGCGTTCTCTTTCACTTTTTAGAGTTGCAGGAATGCGGGGGATGTAAATTCTTTTTCCATACCCACGAACTCCGTCTGCGCTAATGCTACGCCATATTTGGCGAATTCGCTGCAATTTCTTTTCTGGCTTCCACAGCATGGGATGGTTTCCTCCTCTCCATGACAGAGGAATCTTGGATCGACCTGCACCGGCACCTTGATGGCAACATCCGGATCGCCACGATTCTCGAAATCGCCGATCAGAACGGAATTGAACTTCCGGCAACGGACGCCGATGGCCTTCGTCCCTACGTCACGGTCACGACGCCCCAGCCGGGCCTGCTGGAGTTTTTGGAGAAATTTCGTTGGTCGGTCGGTGTCCTAAAAACTCCCGAAGATTGCCGGCGGGTTGCTTACGAAAATGTCGAGGACGCGAAAAATGAGCGACTCGGTTATGTCGAGCTTCGGTTCAGTCCGTATTTTATGGGCCTTGCGCACGCGATCCCGACGGAGGCGGTCGTCGAGGCGGTCGCCGATGGAATCGCGGCGGGCGTTCGGGATTTCGGCGTCGATGTCGGATTGATCGGGATCCTGAGCCGGACATTTGGCCCGGGAACGTGTGAGCATGAGCTTGAGGCATTGCTGGCCTCTCGCGACCGGCTGGTGGCTGTCGATCTCGCGGGCGATGAGGCGAATTTTCCTGCCGAGTGGTTCACCGGGCACTTCGAGCGGGTTCGTGATGCCGGGCTCGGAGTCACGATTCACGCCGGCGAGGCGGCCGGTCCGGAGAGCATCTGGAACGCGCTCCGTCTCTTGGGGGCGACGCGAATTGGGCACGGAGTCCGTGCGGCGGAGGATCCTGAGCTTATGGATTATCTGGGCGAGAATCGGATTGGGATTGAGTGTTGCCCGACAAGTAATATCCAGACGAGCACGGTTCCGCGATACGACCTTCATCCCCTCCGGTCATTTCTGGATCGAGGCCTGCTGGCGACGATCAATACCGACGATCCTGCCATCAGCGACATCCGGTTTGAGGATGAAATTCGTGTGGCCCGGGGGGAATGCGGATTGACTCCGGAGCATCTGGCACTGTGCGCCCAAAACGCGCGCGCGATCATTTTCCCCCGGTAGGTCTACCGAATCGCAGTGAGAAGCGCGGCAGCCGCGCGGGAACTGGCACCGGTCGCGTCCAAGCCGGAAATGATCGCCTCAAACTCGCGGGTTAGTTTCCCTCTTGCCTCGTTATCGCGGAGCAACCGGATCGCCTCAGCCGCGAGGGCCTCCGGAGTTGCGGCATCTTGGATCAGCTCACGGACAACATGCGGGGCCGGTTGCGCCGGCAGCTTGGGATCCACGGGTGGGTTGAGGCGGTAGTTGTTCAGGATATTTACGATGCCCAGAGCGTTGACATCGATCAGGCAGCGGCCGATCTCAAATGTCAGCCATGCGATCTTGTAGACGAGGCAATAGGGAAGCCCGAAATACGCAGCCTCAAGCGTCGCAGTCCCAGAGCAAACAATCCCCGCCGTCGCCCGCTGCATCAGGTCGTGGGCGGTTCCGACGCGAATAGTCATGGCAGTCGATCCGGCCATCACACGCATCTTCTCGGCATGAGCCTCCGTCGCGGCCGCCACCTCGACTGTGGCGTCGGGAATTTCTTTCCGGATCAACTCGGCCGCCGCGACCATGACCGGAAAAATCCGCCGAACCTCCCGCTCGCGGCTTCCTGGAAAAAGACCCAGCAGCCCCGGGACACGAAGCGAGTCCGTGCGCTCGCCCTCCAGCGCCTCAAGCAGGGGATGGCCGACGAAGACCGTGTGCAGCCCGCTGGCCTCATACATCGGCGCCTCAAAAGGAAAGACACAGATCATCAGGTCGAGGAACTTCGCGATTTTCGGAATCCGACCCCGGTTCCACGCCCAGACTTGGGGGCTGATGTAATAAAGAATCTTCCCGCGGTAGCCCGCCGCCCGCAGCGCCTTGGCAAGGCGAAGGTTGAATCCCGGGTAGTCGACCAAAACAACCGCCTCCGGCTGTTCGCGGGAGATCTCTGCGAGCATCCGGTGGAATTTTGCCCGGAAATAGCCGTATTGGCGGAGCACGTCCCACAAGCCGAGCACCGCCGCGCGGGCCGTCCAGTTGTCAAATGGGGCCGTCGCCAATGCCTGCATCCGCGGCCCGCCCGCACCGACGATGACCGCTCCTGGGCAGACCTCGCGAATGGCACGAATCACCTCCGCCGCCCGGGCATCCCCGCTCGTTTCCCCTGCGACGAACCAGAATTTCGGCTGCTGCAATCGATGAGACGGTTCGTGGACTTCGGATCGGTTCATTTCAAGACGTTGTTTCCCTCAATCCCGCATTAAATGGGATTTCTTCTTGCGGCGTTCGGCCCCGCACTTACGCTCACAAAAATCTAAAGTAAGGGACTTCCCATGTATCTGCAATCTCTGGAAATAATCGGCTTCAAGTCGTTCGCGCCGAAGACGATTTTGAACTTCCACCGTGGTGTGACCGCGATCGTGGGCCCGAATGGCTGCGGCAAATCCAATGTCTTGGACTCGATCCGTTGGGTGCTCGGCGAGCAATCCGCCAAAGCCCTTCGGGGCGGAGAAATGGCGGACGTGATTTTTAGCGGCACCGACAGCCGGCAAGCCCTCGGCATGGCGGAAGTGTCGATGACGTTCTCAGAGTGCGAAAAAGAACTCGGCGTGGAGTGGAACGAAGTCCGCATCACCCGTCGCGTCTACCGTGACGGCAAGAGTGAGTATTTTCTCAATAAAACCCCGTGCCGTCTCCGGGATATCCACCAGCTTTTCATGGATACGGGCGTTGGGCGGAGTGCGTATTCGATCATGGAGCAGGGCAAGATCGATCAGATCCTGAGCAGCCGGCCGGAAGATCGACGCGCGATTTTTGAAGAGGCCGCCGGGATCACCAAGTATAAATCCCAGAAGAAGGAAGCTCTTCGCAAACTCGAATACACCGAGGCCAACCTCCTCCGCGTCCAAGACATCATCAAGGAGGTGAAGCGCCAGATCGGATCCCTCCAGCGACAGGCAGGAAAAGCGCGGCGGTATCAGGCGATCATGCAGGATCTCCGCACGTTTGATACCCACCTCTCGCACCGGAATTACCGCGAGATGGGCGCCGAACGCGAGGCCCTCGCTGCCCAGCTGAAGCACGGGGACGACGCGCGCGAGATTCACGAGCTGGAAATCTCCCAGCAGGAGGGCGAACTCGCCGGCCTCCGCCAGCGGATCGAAGCCCTCGATATCGAGACGGCCGCCACCCGCGACAGCCTCCAGACTCAGAAAAATCGAATCTTCTCGGCAGAAAGTCGGATCCAGACCAACAAAGAACGCTGCGCAGAGTCGGCAGCGATGATCGATCGCCACCGTGCGGACATCGCTCAGGCGGAAGAGAAAATTCTGACCCAGCAACAGCAAATCGAGCAGACGGATTCCTTGCTCGGGCAGATGATCGAGACGCTGCGGTCCCATGAGGCTTCGCTCAACGAACAAACGGAAAAAATGCGTGCGGCTCGCGAGGAGCGGTCTGGCGTCGAGCGGGAGATTCAGGCAGCGGGAGCACAGATCTCGAGTTTCGAAGCCCGTCTGGGCTCGCTCCGCGGCGAAATTTCCACTGCGGCGGGCCGCCGGGAATCCGGAGAGACCCGGCTCCGCCTGCTGCAAGGCGAGTCAGAGTCCGCCTCCCGCCTTGCCGGCGAACTCTCGGTCTCTTTGGAAGATCTCACGCGCCGAGCGGAGTCCGCTCGCTTGCGAACCGAGCAATCCCAAGCCGAAGTGGCCGAGGCGATCGCAGCCCATGAAAATGCTCAGCAGGCTCGGCAAAACGCCGATGCCGTCCTCAATCTCGCGGGCAAGGAAGCGTCGGCCATCGAGTCGCGGTTAGAAATCCTCCGGCAGTTGCAAGAATCCGGCGAAGGCCTTGATGAGGGAACGCAGGCCGTCCTTCGCGGGCTCGATAATCCCGATTTTTTCCAACCGGCGATCCGTGGCGCGCTCGCTCAACACATCCAAGTGGAACCCCGCCTGATTCCAGCTATCGAGGCGGCCCTCGGGTCGGCTTTGCAGGCCGTGATTTTCAAGGACCATGGTGTCGCGGAGGCGGCCCTCATCACGCTCTCAAAAAACAAGCTCGGTCGCGCGGCGGTCATCCCGGCCGACTGGATCTCGGCTGGTGCCGGCCACGGGGGCGAACTGCCTTTTGGAGTCCTCGGCTGGGCGGCTGATTGTGTGCAAGGCGAAGGCGATGGCGCTGTGCTCGCGCGGACATTGCTGCGGGGGGTTGTGGTCGTTGAGACGATCGAGGCGGCCTTCCAACTTCGGACGCAGTTTCCGAATCTCGCATTCGCATCGCTCCACGGCGAATTCATCGCCCACACCGGCCTCGTCCAATGCGGCCAGTCGGGTGAGACCAGCGGACAGTCGACGCTCCAGCGCAAGGCTCAGATCTTGGGGTTGGAGGCCGACCTCCTCACCGCGTCGGCACGTCTGGAAAATCTGGCTGCCGAACACGCGAGAACCTCCGAAGCCCTCGATGCCGCCACCGAGCGGCTCCGGCACGGTCGCGAAGTCGTTCAAGCGGTGCAGATCGAAGCGGCCTCATTGGAAAACGAACGCCGTCATGCCGAACGTCAGTTTTCGGATGTCGAAGCACGTCGGGCCTCATTCGTGCGGGAGACAGGCTCGATCGAAGAGTCATTACGAGCCAGCTTGGCCCACCTTGGGGAACTCGAATCCCTCATTGCCCAAGTCGCCTCCACCCTCGACTCCGCCAGAGAATCCCGCACCGAAGCCGAGCAGCGGGTTCAGTCAGCCCGCGAACGCGAAAGCGCGGCGAATGACAGCCTGAACGAAGTCCGTGTGCGTGTGGCTACCGAGCGTCAGCAGCAGGAAAATCTCAACCGCCAGCGGGGACCGATGACCGCTAGGCTGACCGAGTTGACTGAGTTGCTCGATACGCGCCGCACAGACATTACCAATTACGAAACGCGGATCGACGCGCTCCAGTCCGAAAATTCTGAACTCGAATCGTCGATCGCGACGTGGCAGGAATCGCTCGCAACGGAGGAGGCCAAATTGGAATCCCTCTCGACGGCACGCGCCGAGATCCATACTGGCGCCGATGCCATCGAGACCGCCCTCCGGAATGCGCGGCGGCAGCTCGTCCAAATCCAGGAAGAACGTGGCCGCATCGAGGTCAAATCTGCTCAGACCGAGATGCGCATGGACAATGTCCGCAACCATGTCTCGCACCGCTACCAACTCGATTTGGAGGCATTCGAGCCTGACACCTATGCTCTCCTCTGCGCGCTTCGTGAGCATAACAAAAAGCGAACGGAACCTTTGGGCGTTGGGGCACCGCCCCTTGAGCTTGCACCCGACGCGGAATTCAGCGCGCCGCCGGACGTTCCCGTCGAAGCCCCCGTGGAGCCGCAGCCGGTCGCGGTCGGCGAGGCGATTCCTTGGGATCGCATCGAGGAAATTGTTGCCGAACTCACTGAGCGCGTGGAATCCATGGGCCCGGTGAACGTCGATGCGATTCAGGAATTCGACGAGCTGGAGCAACGGTACGTTTTCCTCGAAAAGCAGAATGCGGATCTCGTCAACTCCAAGGCGGAACTCCTTGAAGTCATCGCCAAGATCAACCGAACGACGAAGGAATTGTTTGCCGAAACCTTCGAAAAAATTCGCGTGAATTTTCAGGAGATGTTCACAGAGCTCTTCGGTGGAGGCCGCGCGAATCTCATGCTCGTCGATGATAACGACCCGCTCGAAAGCGGCATCGAAATCATCGCAAAACCACCGGGCAAGCAGCTCCAAAGCGTCAGTCTCCTCTCGGGCGGCGAACGCACAATGGCAGCCGTCTCGCTCCTCTTCGCGATCTACATGGTCAAGCCCAGCCCGTTCTGCGTGCTGGACGAAATGGATGCCCCGCTGGACGAGTCGAATATCAGCCGTTTCGTGAAGATCCTCGACCGCTTCGTCGGGCAGAGCCAGTTTGTGGTCATCACCCACAACAAGCGCACGATCAGCCGCGCAGACATGCTCTACGGCGTCACGATGGAGGAACATGGCGTGAGCAAACTCGTGAGCGTGAAATTTAACGATAAGGCCGAGGAGAATCCCCAGCTCAACCTGAGCATCGCCGAGACGTTTGGAAAATCCGGCGACCTCGCGAGCGAGAAGCCGGAACAGGAATCGATGGTGTGACGCACGCCGACCTCCATGCGGCCGTGAAGGCCCGCCTCGACATCGTGGCTGATCATGAGTGGCGCGACCGCGATTCCGCCGACCACCTCGCCGCGCTGAAGCGCGCTGCCGCCCGGCTCGACGACCTGATCGCTTCCCTCCCGCCCGGGACCGACCCGACGCTCCGCCACTACCTCGAGCGCCAGAGCTACACCAAAGCCCTCGACTGGCTCGCCGCGCGGGTTTAGCGCTGCGGCGGATAATGTATTGTCAAAGCCGGGGTCGATCAATCACTCTCCGGACAGTGCTCGAGCTCAAAGACGTTACGCTTTTTATCAAGGCTGGAGGGGATGTTCGCCCCCTCCTCGCAGACGTCAGTGCCCGGTATCCGGAGGGTCACTTCGGAGCGATCATCGGTCCGTCGGGATGCGGGAAGAGCACGCTCTTGAAGGTCGTCACTGGCGTCGCGCCGGGCGATGAAGAGGGCTCGATTTTCTGGCATGGAAGGAATGTGGCCGAGGAAGACTTTTCCCCTTCCGAGATCGGCTACGTGCCGCAGTTTAGTATCGCCCATGAAGAGCTGACCGTTCGCGAGTGCGTCTCCTACGCCATGCGTCTGCGTGTGCGAGGGATGCATTCGGCGGCGCTCGATGAACGCGTTTCGGCCGTGCTCGAGGAGGTCGGCATGGGCGAGTTCCATGACCGGATGGTGAATATCCTCTCCGGCGGTCAACGGCGGCGCCTGGCTCTCGCGATGGAACTCGTGAGCAAGCCAGCGATCCTGCTCGCTGACGAGGTCACCAGCGGGCTCGACCCGCAATCGGAAGATGAGATCGTGAAGCTTCTGCATGGACTCTCGCGCACCGATGGGCGCGTCGTGCTCTCCGTCACGCACAGCCTCCGGCACCTCGACCTATACGACTCGGTGCTCGTCCTCTTCGAGGGAGTGGTCGCCTACCACGGGCCGCCGGAATTCCTCACCCATTATTTCCGCACCGAAGACCCGCAGGAACTTTATTCCCAACTCGACATGCGCCCCGCGAAGGAATGGGCGCAGTCGTGGAAAAAACACCGGCATTCCTTTGATGACATCGGCGCCAAGCCCACGCCAGCCGAGCTCCGCGAGGTCAGCTTCGACAGCGCGATCGAACAGGCCGAGTCTGTCGTGGAAGTCGGCGAAGAGGCACCACCGGCCACGCCTGGCACGATTCCGGTCCCCGGCCCGGCCAGCCAATTCCTGACCCTCCTCTCGCGGCGCATCAAAATTTTCACTCGCACAAAAGCCCAAGTCGCCCTCCAGCTCGGGCTGATCTTTGGCTTCCCGGTCCTCGTGGCGATCTTCGCATGGAATGGCTTGCCGGCAGTGAAGAACCTGAGCATGGGCCTGGGGCTCGATGTCGTTCAGCAGCTCGTCGAAGCGAAAGAGTTCCTCGTCCAATCCTCGAAAATCGGAAGCCTCGTCTCGGGCATTGTCATGTTCCAAGTGATCCTGCTCACGCTCATGGGAGCGAACAATTCCGGACGCGAGATCGCCAGTGAGCGGCTGATTTTTGAAAAGGAAAAACTCTCAGGCCTGAGCCCGCTGAGCTATGTCGCCAGCAAAGCGGTCTTCCTCTCCTTTCTCGTCCTCGCGCAGTCGGTCTGGATGGGGCTTTTCGTCCACTTTGTCTGCGGCTTCCCGGGCGATCTGGCGACCCAACTTCTCTTCCTCATCCTCGTCAATGCGGCGATGACATCGGTCTGCCTAGCGGTCTCGAGTTTCCTCGGGTCGGCCGAGCAGGCGTCGCTTGTCTCGATCTATCTGGTCGGCTTCCAGCTCCCGCTCTCGGGTGCCGTCCTCGCGCTTCCGGACTTCATCGGATCGATCGTTCGGCCCTTCATCGCGGCCTACTGGAGCTGGTCGGGGATCCTTCAAACCCTCAAGGGCGAGCGCTACTACGACATCGTGCAGATGGTCGTTCAGACCGCCCTCTCGCCGGCGAGCCTCTGTCTCTGGGTTCTCTCTTTTCACGTGATCATCGGCCTCTTCGCGGCATGGCTTGGCTGCCAGCGCCGGACGATGGTCTGAGAGTGAGGGGCGGGAATTTCCCGTCGGAAGGAGGAATCGCGTTAGCGAAGAGTTCGAAAAACCGGACCTCGACCAAAATTCGTTGATGCAGCGCAAGGGACTGGGAACTTTCCCGGCCGATCGGGGTTGAAAGTCCTGTTGCCCGGACGGAGCCGGGGTAGGTTCTCAGGCCTATGTCCTACATGCCCCAGTGCGAGTGCCCGGTAGCCGAGAGCGGTAAAAAAGCCCCGCGAATCCTTTTCACGAGCGTCTTCGGACCGTATGCCCAAGACGATGAGTTTGGAAGCCGGGCGATCAACCCGATGGAGCTCTATCACAATCAGGTCACCCGTCTGCAGGGGCCATTCTCCCTGCGCATGTTTCACCGGTCCTGGGGGCTCATGCTCATCCGCGAGAATATCTCGGCGCCGAATTCGCTTCTGGATTTTCCCACGCTCGGGAGATTTATCGAGGAGCTAAAATCCGAGCGCTATGATGTCGTGGCGATTAGTGCGATCCCGCCGAATTACCTCAAAGTCCGCGAGATGTGCCGCCTGATCCGGGAGCATCAACCCGAAGCAAAGATCATCGTTGGCGGCCATATTTCCGGCCTGCCCGATCTCCAGAAACGTGTCGGCGCAGACTTTGTCGTCCGCGGAGAAGGCGTGCGGTGGTTCCGTGAATTTTTGGGTGAGGATGTGAACGCCCCGGTGCGTCATCCGAGGATTCCGTCGGGCATCGGTGCCCGGACGATGGGACTCCGGCTCGACAAACCGGGCGATGTCGCCGCGACATTGATCCCCTCGGTCGGCTGCCCGATGGGCTGCAACTTTTGTGCGACCTCGGCGATGTTCGGAGGGAAGGGAAAGTTTATCAATTTCTACGAGACCGGCGATGAACTTTTCGAAGTCATGTCGGGGCTCGAGCGCGATATGGGCGTGCAGTCGTTCTTTGTCATGGATGAAAATTTTCTCGTGCACCGGAAGCGCGCGCTGCGGTTGCTGGAACTGATGGAGAAGAACGGGAAGAGCTGGTCGCTCTACGTGTTCAGTTCGGCCCACGCGCTGCGCTCGTATTCGCTCGACCAACTCGTGGGGCTCGGGATTTCCTGGGTCTGGATGGGGCTTGAGGGGAAGAAGAGTCAATACCAGAAGCTGGCCGGGACCGATACCCACCAGCTCGTCCGCGATCTCCAAGCCCACGGAATCAGCATCTTGGGGTCGACGATTATCGGGCTGGAGGAACACACCCCGGAGAACCTCGACGCCGCCATCGAGCACGCGATCTCGCACGACACGGAGTTCCACCAATTCATGCTCTACACGCCGGTTCCCGGAACCCCGCTCTTTGAGGAACACCGCTCGAATGGCACGCTGCTCGATCCCGAGTGCCTCGATCCCTCGGACTACCACGGGCAGTTGAAATTCGCCCACAAACATCCCCACCTCGCGCCGGGAATGGAGACGCAATTTCTTCTCAAAGCCTTCCGGCGGGATTTTCAGGTCAATGGCCCGAGTATTCTCCGGATGGCCCGCACGAGCCTGCAGGGCTGGAAAATGTTTGGGAAACATCCGGACCGCAGAGTCCGCCGTCGCTTCCGCCGCGAGGCACTCCCGCTGCGCTCGGACTACCCGGCCGTTCTTTGGGCGATGCGCAAATGGTATCGCAGGGACGCCGCGATCTTCCGTAAGGTCGATGCGCTCTTGCAAGAGCTGGTGAAGGAATTCGGTCTCCGTGCACGGATGAGCGCTTCGGCTTTCGGCCGGGTCGTCTATAAGAAACTGGCCACCGAGGCCGCGCATCCCTCGCCCGAGAGCAAAGAGCCCCCGACATTCTACGAAGTCTCCCCGGCGAAGCTTTGTGCGGCAGGCGGATTTCCCTAATTTCCCATTCGACGGACGCGTGATCGTCAGCGATGGTGATAGGCAGGGAACGATGAAAGTCCGATCACCCATCCTGACACCGCCCCGGGTTGCCGCACTAGCGGCCGGTCTCCCGATCCTCTATGTCCTCATCATCGGACCGGAGCGGTTCTACTACGAGTCTTGGGGCACGTGGATCGTATCGCCTGTGATCTACACCCGGATCTCGCCCTCGCCGCTCAGCGAATGGCTTCTGCGCGGATTCGTCCACGGTCCCTACCTGACCTTTGCCTCCTACGCTGCGCCCGTCGTTCTCCTTTTTTCTGCCGCCGTCCTCGCGCTGCTCTCCATCGGGCGAGACTCACTGCTGCTTGCCTTCGGGTCCTTGGCGCTCGTGACCTCCGTGTTTACCATTTACCATTTTCTGCAGCCACTTGGCATGACCTACGTCGTCTACTGAGACGTTGGAATATCCAGCGCCCGATCCGGAATTTGGTGGAGATTCGATTTAGGGCTTCTTCACGGTTGCCGCGTTGGACTTCCTGTGCTCCTATGATCGATTACTCATGAATGTTGTTCTGGATCCTCAACCGAATTGTGTCGTCAACCTCCAAGTCGAACTGCCCGCCGATCAGGTGACGCGCGAATGGCAATCCGTGGCAAAAGATTTCCAGCGCCACGCCCGCATCCCGGGCTACCGCCCCGGCAAAGCCCCGCAGTCGCTCATCGATACCCGCTTCGCGAAAGACATCCGCGAGGAACTGCAGAACAAGCTCCTGCGTGAGAGCCTCAACGAGGCGATCAAACAAAAAAAGCTCCGCGTGCTGACGGTCTCAAAGGTCGAGGACGTTCAGATCGGCGATGATAAGACGATGCGGTTCCGCGCGAGCGTCGTCACCGTGCCGGAATTCGAGCTGCCAGATTATTCGGCGATCTCGGTCGAAGCCGCCCGGCGTCCGGTCACCGACGCCGACGTGCAGAAGTGGCTTGAGCAATTCCGCGAGCCCCATGCGGCCTTCGAGGCGATTGAAGACCGCGCCTTGGCGATGGGCGACTATGCGGTGATGACCTACGAGGGGAAGCTCGATGACAAGCCGCTCTCCGAGGCATTGCCAAAGGCACCCGCGCAGCTGCAAGGGCGCCGGAATGCATGGATTTTCATGGACGAGGGAACATTGGTTCCGGGGTTCGCGAAGGCTGTTGAGGGAATGGCGATCGGCGACGAGCGGACGTTCACATTGGATGTCCCTGCGAATTTTCCGTTGTCCGACCTCCAAGGACAAAAAATCACCTACGCGGCAACACTTCACGGGATCAACTCGAAGACCCTCCCCCCGCTCGATGATGCGTTGGCAGAGAAAATCGAACCCGGGAAAACCATCGCCGCCCTGACATCTGACATCCGCGAGCGCTTGGAGAAGATTTCGGAATCACAATTCGAGAGCGCGAAGCGCAACGGAGCCCTCAAACATTTGCTCGCCCAAGTTTCCTGCGAGCTCCCGGCGCACGCCGTCGAGCGCGAGGTCTCATCCATCCTGCGCGAGATCGTTCAGGAGAATCAGGGCCGGGGCGTCACCGATGAAGAGCTTCGCACCCATCAAGACGAACTGGTTGGCGTCGCCCAGCAAAGCGGCCGCGACCGCGTGCGTGGGAATTTTCTCCTCCTCCGGATCGCTGAAAAAGAAAAGCTCGAGGTCTCTGAGACCGATCTCATCATGGCCATCAGCGAAATGGCGCGGCAGTATGAGATCCCGGTGAAGAAGCTGATCAAGGACCTCCAAGCGCGCGAGGGCTTCGGCCCAATCCGCGAGCAGATTCTCATGGGCAAGGCACTTGATTTGATCGTTTCCAATGTTACCGTTCGCGAACCGGCAGCGGGATCTCCTGCGGCCAGCCAGACTTAATTTATGTTAGTTCCCATCGTTGTTGAACAAACCGGGCGCGGCGAGCGCAGTTACGACATCTACTCGCGGCTCCTCAAAGACCGCATCATCTTCATCGGCACACCGATCGATGATACCGTCGCAAGCCTCGTCATCGCGCAGCTTCTCTTCCTGCAAATGGAGGACGGGAAAAAAGATATTAGTATCTATATCAACTCGCCGGGCGGCTCGGTGACGGCCGGCCTCGCTATCTACGACACGATGCAGTTCATCACCTGCGACGTGAACACCTATTGCATGGGCATGGCTGCGAGCATGGGCGCTGTCCTCCTCTGTGCGGGAACGAAGGGCAAACGCTTCGCCCTGCTGAATTCCGACATCATGATCCACCAAGTCTCCGGCGGCGCGCAGGGCCAGGCCAGCGATGTCGAACGCCAGGTGGAATTCATGTTCAAACTCAAGAAACGCCTGAATCGAATCCTGGCATTTCATACTGGAAAGCCGATCGAGCAAGTCGAGAAGGACGCCGATCGCGATTATTACATGACCGCCGACGAGGCTCTGGAATACGGCCTCGTCGATGAAGTCGTGAAGTCGCGCAAAGAGATCAAGCATCTCGAGAAGCCTGTCGAGTAGTCACGGAGTATGGCACGGGCAAACAATCTGACGATGTGCTCTTTCTGCGGAAAGAGCCACGCGGAGGTCCGTCGGCTGATCGCGGGGCCGGGAGTTTACATTTGCGATAGCTGCATCACCGTCTGCAAGGGCATCCTTGAGAAGGAGGTCAAGGACGACGTGAAGAAGGCAAAAACGGCGATTCGTGTCCCGAAGCCGTCCGAAATCAAAAGCCAGCTCGACCAGCATGTCATCGGGCAGGACCTGGCAAAGCGGGTTCTCTCGGTGGCCGTTCACAATCACTACAAGCGCATCATGCAGGAGCCGCCTTCGACGATTGGCGATCCGCTCGACGAGGTGGAGATCGAGAAGAGCAACATCCTCCTCATTGGCCCCACCGGTTCCGGAAAGACCCTGCTCGCACGGACCTTGGCGAAGGTTCTCGATGTGCCGTTCTGCATTGCCGATGCCACGTCGATCACCGAGGCGGGCTACGTCGGCGAGGACGTGGAAAATATCGTTCTCCGCCTTCTCCAAAATGCCGACTACGACGTCAAGCGATGTGAGATGGGGATCGTTTACATCGATGAGATCGATAAGATCGGACGCAAGACCGACAACGTGAGCATCACGCGCGATGTCTCAGGCGAGGGAGTTCAGCAGGCGCTTCTCAAGATTCTCGAAGGAACCATCTGCAATGTCCCGCCCCAAGGTGGGCGCAAACATCCCCATCAAGAATACATTCAGGTGAACACCGAGAAGATCCTCTTTGTTTGCGGCGGAGCCTTTGTCGGTCTCGAAAAAATCGTCCAGCGTCGGATCGGCGGACGCTCGATGGGATTTCATATCCAGGGACAGACGGACGGCGAGATTCTCAAGCGCGACGCCCTTTCGAAAGTCGAGCCTGAGGACCTGCTCGGCTTCGGTCTGATCCCGGAATTCATCGGACGCCTCCCGATTGTCGCGACTCTCGACGAGCTCACCGAGGACCAGTTGGTCACGATTCTCACCGAGCCAAAAAATGCGATGGTGAAGCAATATATCAAGCTCCTACGCATGGAGGATGTCGGGCTGAATTTGACAAAAGACGCCCTTCGCGCGCTGGCTGCGGAAGCCGTCAAAAAGGGCACCGGTGCCCGTGCGCTTCGTGCCATGCTCGAGCGGATCATGCTGGATATCATGTTCGATGCACCCGGCCGCGATGACATTGCCGAGATCACGATCAACCGAGCTGTCGTCGAGGGCAAACGCACGCCCCTGATCCGCAAGAAGCAGGATAAAGACGCGGCTTAACGAGGAGACGCAAACCGCAAGTCACGTCAGCGCAAGAATCGCTGCGAGGCTCGCAAACGAAATGACCGTGCTGGTGGCGATAGCCCCGGCGGCGAGTGGTTCATCGCCATTCATCTGTGTGGCCATCGTGTAGGCTACGACGGCTGTTGGGCAGGCGCAGAGAATCAGAACAATCCGAGTATCGGACGGATTAAGTCCGAGGAGCTGGGCCATCATCCAACCGAGCGCAGGCAAGGCGAACACCTTCAAGACCGACGTGCTGGCGATCCACGAAAGATGCCCGCGGAGAGGAGTCATTTCCAGCGATCCCCCAATGCAGATAAGCGCCAGCGGCACGGCAGTGCCACCGAGGGATTCAAGGACTTGGTCGAACGCTGGGGGCAGAGGGGGAGCTGCCAATCCGTAGAGAATTCCCAAGCAACCGCCGATGACGATCGGATTCGCCAAGACATGCCGCGCGAGTGCCAGCGGATGAAAGCTCCCCCGCTGAAAAACAGCCACGGCCACGGCATTGTTGATGATCGTCATGGCTGCCATGACCAGCAAGGCCGTGGCAAGAAGCTCCGGAGCCTCTCCGAGCGCGGCGCGCCCGAGGCTGTGCGCGATGATCGGGATGCCAATGTAAGCGAGATTTCCAAAGAACGACGTCGCGATAAACGTGCTCCGCGCTGATCCGGGTAGGCCGGCGACGCGAACCGAAATCCACGAGAGAAATGCCACAAGAAGGGTGGGAACCGCGACGGCGGCGACCAATACGAGCGTCTGCAGGGTCGGACTTCCAGCATGGGCCGCCGCTCGAAAGACCAGCGCAGGAAGCGCCACCCAGAAGACGAGTTTGTTCAGCTCCCCAATGAAGGGCCGGCCGAGAAAACGGATCCACGCCAACCCCGCCCCAAACGCGATGAGCAACATCGTCGGCGCGAGAACTTGAAGGATGTGCATAGTGAACGTAAGAGCTTATCCTGGATTCCGCGATTGAGGAGCTTCGACAGGATTAACAAGATTTACAGGATCGAAGCATGCCGCGTATGCAGTGGACAAAAAAGTTCCTGAAGCTCCCGTCTCGGGAATCTTGTCCATCTTGTTAATCCGGTCCAAAAACTGTTTTCGGGCTTATTCAATGCCATCCGCGGGCTCGTGAGAGATTATGAATTCCCCGAAAATCAGACCCGCCGGAATTTCCTCGCCGCGAAGAGAACAAAGAGGCTGCATCCCAGCAACGCCCATGTGGAGGGTTCGGGGACGACCGTGAACTGGAGGTAGCTGGTGCTCGCCGATTCGGATCTGTAGCCAAAGGTGCCGTTGAACCCGCCGCCGTTGGTGAAGGTGAAATTCCCGAGGGGGATGGCCGTCGCCAGCGTGGGGTCGAAGCTGATGAGGTCGTAGGTCCTGCCAACTTCGATGCCCTCGTCCACGAAGGTAAATTCGTAAATCGAGCCGAGCCCTTCGAATGTTCCAGTATCGATGAAATCGGAAGAGCCCGCGTCCGGTCCGAGTTCAAAAAGGATGACTCCTTCGCTCCATAGAATCTCCGTGGGATAAAATGTTCCCGCAGTGGCACCAGGTGAGAGGGTGCCGCCTCGCAGGGACACCGGACCGACAAAGCCTGTGCCGCCCAGAGTGCCGCCGGCATTGATTTCCACAGTTCCCAGACCGGAATTCAGCACCCCGTTCACGAGAAGGGTCCCGCTGTTGATGACTGTGCCGCCTGTGAAGGTGCTGTTGCTGGAAAGAATGAGGGTGCCGTTCGAGTTTTTCACGAGTCCGCCCGCACCCGCGATCATGCCGGAGAAGTTTCCTGAATTGACGGCGAGGGTGGTTGACGAATTGGAGCCAATGGTCACCGTGCCGTTGCCCTGCAGGTTGTTGATGCCTCCGGACGCGAGGTGGTCCTGGAAGTCGAGGTTGGCGCCCATGGCGACAGTTGTGGTTCCGACCTGGGCGGTGAGGGAAGCGAGTTGGGAATTGCCGGCTTGGAGCGTTCCGAAATTCACCGACACGCCGCCGCTGGGTGGGAGGGCGGTTGCGTCATCGGGCGCAAAAAGAATGGTTCCCGTGTTCCCGCTGCTGCCCACGGCGAGTGTGGTCCCGCTACCCAGCAAAATGGATGATGGTGAAAGGGTGAGCGTGGCACCGGGCGCTGCAGAAACGGTGATGGTTTGGTTTGGTTGAACGACGATGTCCGATCCAATCGTGCTGTTTGCCAGAGCGAGGAGTTCGGAGGTTCCAATTTCGATGGTGCCGGTTCCTAGAGCATCGATGCCCGCGACGCCCACTCTGCCGGATTGAATCAAGGTGCCGCCCGAATAGCTGCTGCCAGCGGAAATGTTGAGGGCACCGGATCCGGATTTGATGAGTTTGCCGGATCCGCTGATGTGGTTGTTCACGTTGATCGTGTTCGATCCGCTGTCAAATGTCACATTTCCGCTCAGGTTGAATCCCCCGCTGGAAAATCCGCTGATCGTGAGATCGGACACCCCAAGCGGACTCAGGGTGGTGGCATCATTCAAATTGAAGGTTGCCGTGCCATTCCCGGCCACGATTTCCGTGGTGGTCAAGGTGATATTCGTGGCGTTCACCACGCCGGTGGATCCCGATTCTTGCGCGACAGTGATGATAGGGGTGATGAGGGAGCTATTGCCGGTGAGCGAAAGGGTGCCCGAGGAACCGGAAAGCACCCCGACCTGCACGTGGTCTGCGACCAGAGTGGCATTATCGGATACCGTGGCCGTTCCCGATCCGCCGGACTCGAAGCCGACTTGGAAAAACTGCGCGTTCACCTCGCCGCCATTTTGGAGGGCAAGTGTGCCATTTCCAAAAACGCCCACTGCAAGGGTGTTGGTCGCATTAAGTTTGCCACCGGAAACAGTAACCAATCCCGCGCTGCCGGGGGTTTGCCCGACATATGTGCTTTCGCTGTTAACAGTGCCTTGCGGGTTCACCTGAAGCGTCCCATTTCCCTCGACGCCAACGAAGATCGCGCCTGTGTTCTGCAGGACCCCGTTAGTTATGGTTGCCGAGCCTGTCGCGTCATTGAAGCCGCCAATGTCGGTTCGATTGCTTGTGATGGTGCCATTTCCCGTCAGAGTGAGATTCCCCGCGCCGCGGTAGCCGATGTGAAGAATGTCGTTGAGTGTCAACTCGCCTCCGTCGATTTGGACCAATCCCTGCGACCCGTCACCTGCTGCGATGAACAACCCCTTCCGGTTCACTCTGCCACCAGCTTCAATTGTCAGGATCCCGGAGCCGCCTCGGCCAACCGCCAGATTGGTATCTCCAAAAAGGTAACCGTTGTTAAGAACGGTCAGATTGCCCGATTGGCCGGGATCGAACCCGAGAAAACCACCCAACGGGAAAAATGTAACCGAGAGCTCGGCGGTGCCGCCATTGTTTATCAACCAGTCCTTGCTTTCCGGGGAACCATTGTTCCAGTTGGCAATGTCGGTAAAGTTTCCCGATCCGGCGGTCCACGTGGTGTCGTCTCCCCGGGCGTGACCTCCACCGAAAATCCCTACAACCATAACCGCGACGCCGGCCAAGAGTTGGCGCGCCATTGAAATTTGCCGTCGCGCTCTTGCGGGGTGCCACGGCGTTTCTGGATATTGCAACCGGTTGTGCATTGAAGGGAAGCTAAAGAGCGTCTCCTTGTTGTCAAAAGATAAAAGCCACCCAAGGGGAGGATGCGCACTCATCCCTCCCGCCTAAGCCGGGCAGGCTATGCCGTCGAGGCGGGGGTCGGATGCCCCGCATATCGAGTGTCCACCGGGCTCGATCTGGATCGCCTGCGCACTGCCCTCGAAGGTCCGCATGAAATCGTGAGAAATCATCCAGTCGGCGGGAACTTCCTTTCCCTGGAACGGGATGTGACCCATGGCGGCGAGGCACCCGGCGAGGTCGGTGATTTCCGGATGGGGTTCCACGCGGATCCGGCGTCCGTCGAGTGCGCGAACGCGGGGCGCATCGAGGGCCTCCTGGAGGTTCATGCCGCGGTCGATGAGATTGATGAGGATTTGGACCTGACCCTGCGGCTGCATGTTTGCGCCCATGCAGCCGAAGCTCATTCGCAGGGAGCCGTCCATGTTCAGGAGCATGGCGGGGAGGATCGTATGGCGCACGCGTTTGCCAGGAGCGGCGGCGTTCGGGTGGCCTTCGGTCATGACGAAATGCCACGCCCCGGCAAAACAATGGCGCGTTTGGTTGGTGGCCAAGTCTGCATCGCAGGAGCGCAGGGATCTAATCTTGCCCGGCAGTCACACGTCGGCGGAGGCGGGCGGCGGCAAGCAATCCGGCGACGAGGAGCAAGGCCCAGGTGCCGGGCTCGGGGACGGCATGGTAATTCAAGTAAATGTCGCTTCCGTCCTGGTAGAGGGCAAATGAGGCTCCGGCGCGGTCAGCGGAGAGAAGAACTCCATCTTTGTCCAGCCAGGTGGAGGAGGCACTGAGCCCGAGGTTATCGAAGGATGATGTGCTGTCGATCACATCGTAAACCAGCCAGCCGCTGGCGCCCAGTTTGTCTGTGTCCCAGAAGGAGTTGGTCCAATCGACATTGGTGGTGAAGTCGAGCACCAGAGTCGTGGCATCTAGAAAAATCAAACTCCCTCCTACGTCGATGCCGTCGTAGTCCGCCCCAAAGGTGCCGATGGCATTGGCTTCGAGTTCCCACTCGACGGTCGAGAGGCCACCGGAATAGGTCAGGTTTTCTTGGATGATTTGGATGCCCGGGCTGTTGCCTGGAGACTGATTGCCCATGACATTGACGTTGCCGTAGATTATGCCATCGCCGCCGAGTGTTGAGCCGGCATCGACGGTCACATTGCTGGTCAAGGAAACGGAGACATCGAGCCGACCTTGGCGAATCGTGGTGTCGCCCGACACGGTGATGGGCTGGTCGAGCGTCCAAATCCCGGCACCCTGCTTGACGAGCGTGCCGCTGAACGTCGTGGTGCCGGTGACGGCGGCGGAGTAGGTTTGATTGCCTGCACCATCGAGAGCCAAGGTCGTCCCGGTGTTGCTGCCCATATTCAAATTGCCATTGATGATTCCCCCGGTGACGAGCGTAACGGTGTTGGCAGAGTCGCCCATTGAGACACCTCCGTTGATAGTGCCAGCGTTGGTCAGGTTGCCAGAGTCGCCCATCGAGACGCCTCCGTTGATAGTGCCAGCGTTGGTCAGGTTGCCGCTGCCGCCCCCTTGGAAAACAACGCCCGTTCCGCCATTGGCGTTGGAAAGGCGGGCGACGGCACCTCCAGAAATGGTGGCATTGGCCTGGTTGAACAAGGTTCCTCCGGCGTTGAACAAAACCGCAGTGCCGCCCGGTCCCGAATCGCCTCCGCCTTCGCCACCGGTGATCGCAGCGCCGGATCGATTCGTCAAGGTCCCTCCAGCGTTGAAGAAAACTGCGGTGCCGCCCGAGCCCGAGGAGTAGTCGCCGCCGCTGCCACCCGAGATCGTCCCGTTGAGTTGATTCGTCAAGGTTCCTCCGGCGTTGAAAAAAACTGCGGTGCCGCCCTCGCCAGAATTGATGCCGCCACTGCCGCCCGAGATCGTCCCGTTGGATTGATTCGTCAAGGTCCCGACGGCATTGAAGAGAACGCCCGTGCCGCCTTGCTCCGAAATACCGCTGTTGCCGCCTGAGATCGACGCGCCGGATTGGTTTGTCACGGTTCCTTCGGCCGTAAAGGTGACGCCTGTGCCGCCTGTGCCGCGTCCTCCACTGCCGGAGATCGAGGCGTCGGACTCATTGGTCAATACACCGCCCGCACTAAAAACGATACCCGAGCCGTTTGCGCCACGGCTGGCCCCTGGAACTTGCTGCTCGCCTCCGCCCCCACCGGTAATCGACGCTCCAGACTGGTTGATCACAACCAGATACGATGAGGTAGAGATACCGTCCCCCCCATTACCACCATTTGTAGAAAACATGGCATGCCCGCCATTCCCCCCGGCAATCTGGCTTCCGCCCGAATTGGTCAGTGTCCCATTACCCTCGAAGGTGACGCCCGAGCCTCCCGAGCCTCCGTCATTCCATGTTCCCGATGCACCGTTACCTCCGACCATCGAAGTTCCGTTGGATGATGTCACGTTGCCGCCTGCGCTCATCGCAACTGCCGAACCGCCATAGCCACCGTCACCGACCCCCGCAGTTCCGGTGAGTGTTTGGGGCCCGTTGAGAATCAGCGCACCTGCATTGGGTCGCACCCAACTCCCGTTGCCGGCCAACTGTGAAAGCGTGATGGTCGGAGCGGAGTAGCCCAGAACGATTGCTCCGTTGTTGGTCACCCGACTGAAATCCACCGCATTTGTCAGAAGCAATGTGGCACCTGCATTGTTCGTTAAGTTGAGAGTGCCGGTCCAAGCCAAGCTTTCAAAGACGTGGCTGCCGCCAGTGTGGGTGACGTTTGCCGTCGAGACCCCACTCAGGTCCACGCTCATCGTCCCGGCCGTAAAATTCGTGTTACCGAGAAATATGTTCTCGCTTTTCCGAGCGACGAGCGTGGCCGGGGCGGCACCAGAGTTGGTCAGGATGCCCTGGCTGCCTGTGAACCCGGAATAGTCGAACGTGTTGCCGCCGCTGGCGGTGTTGTCGTCCACCCGATTGAAGATGCCCCCCCCGCTGATGAGGATCGGTGACGTGAGGGTCGAACTGAATGGAAGCCCGGTCTGCTGCAACTCGACGATTTGTTCGGAACCCTGAAACGTGAAGGCGAGGCCGTTGATGGACGAATACGCCGTCGGGATAAAACCGGTTCCGAAAACCTAGAGTTCGTTGGCAACGCCGGTCGTGGTCACGATCGCCGCGTTGTTGTTTGAGGTCCCCAGACCGACTTGCAACTCGCCGGAGTTATCAGTCACCGAAATCGGGTTCGCGGAAAGCCTCATCGTCAGGAGCAACACCAGACCGATGGAGAGAAAGATACTGACAGGACGAGAGCAGTTCTTAGAACCGGTCGAGCCGGCTTTTACACAGATGGCATTCACGGAATGATGGTGGATGGATTCTTTGATGAGCATGTCAAGAACGAGATGCAACAGGTTCGCCAGAAGTTGTGCAAAATCAAATGATTTCAAGAGCCCCGCAGCGCAAACATGCCGGGCTGTCCATTTGACCCGATTAGTGAAAGAGGGCTGGCGAGCGCTTCGAAGAAGTTTCGAGCGATCTTCTTCGGGAATGCCCATTTTGAAGAAACCGACGGCGACTCAACCCATGATGATGCGCGGACGAATGGAGTCCAGTCGTGGTGTGAGTATCCGTGTTATCATAGAAACTTCTGGAATCAGTTGCGCAAGTTGATTCTGAACCGCCATTCGGGTCAGGCAGGGCAGGCGATGCCGTCGAGGCGTGGATCGGAGGCGCCGCAGATCGAGTGTCCGCCGGGCTCGATCTGGATGGCTTGGGCGCTACCCTCGAACGTCCTCATAAAATCATGGGGAAGCATCCAGTCGGCGGGCACTTTCTCTCCCTGCACCGGGATGTGTCCCATGGCGGCCAGACGCTCGGCGAGGTCGGGGATTTCCGGATGAGGTTCCACGCGGATCCGGCGTCCGTCGAGTGCGCGAACGCGGGGCGCATCGAGGGCCTCCTGGAGGTTCATGCCGCGGTCGATGAGATTGATGAGGATTTGGACCTGACCCTGCGGCTGCATGTTTGCTCCCATGCAGCCGAAGCTCATCCGCAGGGAACCATCCATGTTCAGGAGCATGGCGGGGAGGATGGTATGGCGCACACGTTTGCCCGGAGCGGCGGCATTCGGGTGACCTTCGTTCATCACAAAATCGGCTCCGCGATTGTGAAGAATAATGCCGGTGCCCGGGACGATGATTCCCGATCCGAAGACGTCGGAAATGCTCGTGATGAGGGAAACCGCGTTGTGGTCCTTGTCCATCACGGTGAAATAGGTGGTGTCTCCGTAGATGCGTCCTGCGGTGGGATTATCGAGCGCACGGTCCGGGTCAATAAGCGCAGCACGGTTGTGGATGTAGGAATTCGAGAGGAGGCGGTCCACCGGTATCGGAGAAAAGCCTGGATCGCCGACGGCCTGGGTCGCGTCGGCAAAGGCCAGCTTAAGCGCTTCGAGGATGAGGTGGGATGCCCTGGTGGGGTCGGATTCAAACAAGCTCTGCATGTTGAATTTCTCCAGAATGCGCAGTGCCATGAGAACCACGATGCCCTGACCGTTGGGCGGGAGTTCGAGCACTTGGTAGCCCCGGTAATGGGAAGAGAGCGGTTCGACCCACTCCGCTTGAATGGGCTCAAAATCCGAGGCATCGAGGAGTCCGCCGTGCCGGGAAAGGACCTCGAGGATCTTGTCGCGAATTTCCCCCTCATAGAACCCCGAGCGTCCGGCTTTCCCGATTTTCCGCCATGTGGCAGCAAGATCGGTCTGCGCAAAAATGTGGCCGGCAAGTGGTGGCTGTCCACCCGGGAGATACGACTCGTCATCGGGCGAAAATCGTTGGAGCTTGGAGGCTCCCCACGCCCAAGCCAGGCTGATTTTGAGGCCCACCGGAAAACCCTCTGCGGCATGCTGGGCCGCCGGCTCGAGCAGGTCGGCGAGATCCATGGAGCCAAATTTCTCATGCAGCGCGAGGTAGCCATCCAGAGCGCCGGGCACGGTGACCGTGGCCCCGCCGTCCGCGGGCATCGCGTCGAAGCCAGCGGCTTGGAGTGCCGGGATCGTGCATCGCGAACCGGAGCGACCACTGGCATTGAGGCCGTGGAATTCTCCCTGCCAGTGGACCAGCATAAAGGAATCGCCGCCCAGGCCATTCATCATGGGCTCGGTGACGTTGACCATTGCCGCCATGGCAACCGCCGCATCCGCCGCATTCCCACCGGCCTTCAGAATATCGCGCCCGACGACTGCGGCGGGGGGCTGACTGGAACACGCGAGGCCGTGCTTTGCATAAACCGGCCCGCGTCGGTTATTGAATGAGTCCATTGCCCGAGAATGGACTCAGGTTTTGAACGAGTCCAATGCTAAAGATAAACAGCGTGAAGCGTTAAAATGTCGGGAAATAATCCCTGTAACAGGGTTGACATTCCCTGTAACAAAGGAAAGCTTTTCTCTATGGCACGCTCATCAACCACGTATCCGGCAAAATGGAGAAACTCTAAAACCACAGTAATCCGAATTCCGGAACATCTGGCAGGGTCCCTTACAGAAATCGCGAAACGGCTGGATGCGGCAGGAGGTTACACGATCCGCGAGGATAAAGAGACTTTAGTGTTGGAGTTTTTGACATCGACGCCAAGCCATTACGATTTGGCCCGCCCAGTTAATGTAGCGAGTGTTCCGCAGCGAAGCCCGTTTAGGTATCCAGGAGGGAAAACATGGCTCATTCCGCACATCCGAGCATGGTTGCGTTCTCGGGGGGAGCGACCGATTCGGCTCGTGGAGCCATTTGCCGGCGGTGGTATCGTAGGACTGACAGCCGCCTTCGAAGGGTTGGCCCGGCACGTAATCATGGCAGAACTCGACCCGTCGGTCGCAGCTGTGTGGCGAGTGGTTTTAAATGGCCAGGCCGAGTGGTTGGCAAAAAGAATCGAAAATTTTGAGCTTTCGCTCGACAATGTCCGAGCAGTGCTTGATGGCGACACAGATACACTGAGGGAAAAGGCCTTCCAAACCATTGTGCGAAACCGTGTCCAGCGAGGCGGCATTCTCGCACCTGGCGCAGGCTTAGTCAAAACTGGAGAGAACGGACGGGGGATCAATTCTAGGTGGTACCCGGCTACGCTGGCCAGGAGGATTCGAGAGATTAATCAGCGCAAAGACCGCATCACATTTCTTGAAGACGACGCATTCTCATTGATTGCGGAACATGCTGGGGATGAAGAGAGCGCATTTTACATCGATCCTCCTTACACGGTGGCCGCAAGAAGGCTGTATGCAACGTGGAAGGTGGACCAAGCGAAGCTGTTTCGGACTATGCAGTCCTGCAAAGGCGATTTTCTCATGAGCTACGATAACACCGAAGAGATCGCCAAACTTGCCCAAGACCATGGATTTCAATCGCGAGCGATCGCCATGAAAAATACCCATCACGCGAAAATGACCGAGCTGCTAATTGGAAGGGATTTAAGCTGGATTGACTGAAGTCCCCAAAACGCAGACAGATAATCTTTCGGCTCGTCTGCTTGCTTGGAACCATGCATGATGCCCGAATGCTTTTAAAAATTGGGGAGGTTTTCGGCCACTCCGTAGATAATTTTTCGCAAACTGCAAGCACAGACCGGGCCTCGAAGAACTGTAACTTCAGAAAAGCTCGTTGCAATAAGGGAAACAGCACAGACCCACTCGGGATTTGTAGTTTCTCTAACGGCGCAGCAGCAACCGTTGTTTGTCCAGCCAGATTCCAAGAAAGACTCCGACTATTTGCCGATGCTGGACAATTGGCGTTCGGACCGGAAAAGAAAGTCGCCGTAATCCCGGAAATTCGTGTATTGAGGGTTGAGGTGCCGGGCAAATCCCCTCGTAGGATCGGCAAAATTGATTTTATGCTCGCCGCTTTGGACGACAACGGAAATGCAGTCGATTTCGCTGCGTTAGAGGTGCAAGCAGTCTACATCTCCGGGAAAAGCATACGTCCTGCATTCAACCATTTCCTCGACAAGAAAGTCTTGCCGGAATTTGCCGAGCGTCGTCCAGACTTCAGGTCGTCGGCTCAGAAGCGTTTGATGCCTCAACTTAGCCTGAAAGTCCCAGTCTTTCGACGGTGGGGAAAAAGGTTCTTCGTGGCGGTCGATCAGACATTCTTTGATGCGCTGCCCGCAATGCCAACTGTAGATCACATTGAGAACTCCGAAGTGACTTGGCTGGTGTATCCCTTCAAGAAAAGCGGGAAAATTTTCGAGATGGGGCCGCCTCGTGCTGTTTTCACACTTTGGGATGAAGTGGTTGCCGCGTTGAGGGAGGGAAGCGCGCCAAAGCCTGGGGAGATGCTCGCTGAACTTCAGGCAAATCTTCAGCGGGCGAAGGTGGTCACTACGGCTTAACCGCAGATTTAAGATGGGTTAGGGGTAAGGTTTGAAAATCTAGCGGTCCGTCAAATAAATTAGAACTCAGGTGATTACTACATCGAAAGGCGATCTTGCAGACCATCCTGAGGGTTGAGGTCGGAGCGATCCTTGAGAAGGTCTCCAGGAGATAGGTCGGTCTCCGTTTCTGCCTTGTCCGAGTGGCATCGATTGCGTTTTGTGATTCGCAAGCAGCGAGAAATCGGTTGCGTTTCTCATCTGCGACATGGAGATTTTCGATCCATGTCACACAAATTATCCCTCGGCGAGATTCCGCCTCAGGTTTCGAATTCCTTCGGAACAAAAATCGCGGCGACGAAATCCATTTTCCCCATCCTGAAGGGTCTCTCCCTTTACCGTCTGACGATTCACGAGGGATGCTTCCGCGAACCGCACTGGCATGCGAATGCTGACGAGTTGGGGTATTGCTTGCGGGGTGAGGCGCTGGTGACGATTTTTGCGAGCGGTAACGTCCATGCGCAATTCACGATCTCCGCGGGCGAGATGTTTTTCGTGCCTTCGGGGGCGTTGCACACGATCCAGAACACCGGCACGGGCGATGTTGAGATGGTGATCACATTTTCGCACGAGCAGGTGGAGGATTTTGGTTTGTCCGGCTTTGTCGGTTGCCTGAGCGAGGCGGTGATGGGGAACACTTGGGGGCTCTCGGAAAAGGTGCTCGCTGGCCTGACGCGCTCGCCCGAGAGCATCGAGTTGGGGAAAACATCATCTCGTGGAGAAATCCCCGAGGCCGCGAGCTATCCGAGTCCGTTCAAATTCTCGATCGAATCCCGCGCGCCTCTCCTCTCAAATGCCGACGGCTCTGCCATCGTGGCCCGGCGCGACACATGGCCGGCTTTGAAAGCTCAGGCGATGTATTCTGTTCGGATCCACGGAGTCGGAATGCGCGAGCCTCACTGGCATCCGGAGACTGCGGAGCTTGGTTATGTCCATCAAGGACATGCTCGGATGACCGTCCAGAGTCCGGGCGGATCTGCCGAGACCTACGAGCTCCACCCCGGAGACATCTACTTCATCCCCCGGGCCTACCCGCACCACATCGAAAACATGGATGGGACAGAGGTTCATTTTCTTATCTTTTTCGATACCCCCGACGTGCAGGACATCGGGCTCACCGGAGCGATTCCGGCCTTTCCGAAAAACATCATCGGCCCAACCCTTGGCATCGCCGAAGATCAGGTCTCCCTCATCCCGAGGCTGCCTTCCGATCTCCTCCTCGTGGGAAGAGTGAACCCTCTGGATTGATTCCTGGTTCGACAATCTCGGGTTATTCCTCGCGGGCGGAGAGACTCGCGAACTGGAGTTCGTAAAGGTGACTGAATAACCCGCCAGATTTCAGCAACTCTTCGTGGCTTCCCGCCTCGACGACGCGACCATTTTCGAGAACGAGGATCTTGTCCGCATTAACTATCGTCGACAGGCGGTGGGCGATTACGATCGATGTCCGTCGTTTCATGAGGGCCTCGAGTGCCTGCTGAACGAGGCGTTCGGACTCGGTATCGAGAGCGGACGTCGCCTCGTCGAGGATCAAGATGCGAGGATCCTTGAGAATCACGCGGGCGATCGCCAACCGCTGCCGCTGGCCGCCCGAGAGCTGCACGCCGCGCTCTCCCAGCCATGTGCCATAGCGGCTCGAGAGCTTTTGAATAAACTCGTCGGCGTGGGCGGCTTTCGCGGCTTCAACGACCTCCGCATCGGTGGCGTCCGGCCTTCCGTATTTGATGTTATCTGCAATCGTTCCCGAGAAGAGGATGTTGTCCTGCATGACAATGCCGATCTGCCGCCGGAGGGACTGGACATTGAAATCACGAATATCGCGACCATCGACAAGAATCCGGCCATCGGAAGGATCGTAAAATCTGGCCAATAAAGTGATGAGCGTGGTTTTTCCAGATCCACTCGGCCCAACAAGCGCGATCGTCTCGCCGGAAGAAACCTCGAAACAGATGTCGTGAAGCGTGGTGTGCTTCGTGCGGTAGGCAAATGAGACATTCTGGAACGTCACGTCTCCGCGGACGTTTGTGAGGGCCGGCAGCGCTTCATTCTCCGGAATGTGAGGCTTCGTATCCAAGAGCGTGAAGATTTTTTCGAGCGCTGTTGCTGCCTGCTGGATCACCGAGTTGGACTCCACGATCCGGGTGATCGGGGTGTAGAGGAGTCCGAGATAGAAAAGGAATGATGTCAACTGCCCGATCGTGAAGCCGGTTTCCGGATGCATCACGAGCCATGAACCGTAGCCAAGAACCGCGAAAACGCCGATGCCGGAGAGGAAATCCGCACCCACACCAAGAAGTGCGGACCTCCAGGTGACGCGGTTGTAGTTTTTGAAGTCCGCTTCGATCCGACGCCGAAAACTCTCCACCTCGACACCCTCGGTCGCAAACGCCCGGACCAGCCTTGTGCTGGAAATTCGCTCATGGAGAAAACTCATCACCTGATCCCAATTCCGTCGGTGCTGGCGACTCTCGACGCGAAGGCGCCGACGGTGCCAGCGGTAGTTCGCAACAAAGCAGGGCAGGATCGCGTAAGTCAGAAGCGCGAGTTGCCAGTTGGCGTTGATCAGCACCACGAGCACGCCGGCAATGGTGACGACGTCGCCGATGAGATTCACCGAAGCACCAGTCACCAAGCTGTGCACAGCCCCGGTATCCGTGCTCACTCGGGAGACAATTTTTCCCGTATGCCGCGCATCGTAAAACCGGATCGACAGGCTTTGGAGGTGTCGAAAAATGGCGACACGCATATCGCAAGTGACCCTCATGCCAGTGCGTTGAGTGAGAAATGTCCGGCCAAGAAGCACGATGCTTCTCGCGACGATGGCGAAAAAGAACACAACCAGAATCCACGCCACGGAGTTCCAATCAGCACCTTTCGAGGCCTCGTCGACGATCCGCCCGATAAGGAAGGGCCGTAGGAGGTCGAGCGACGTGACCGTGAGGAGGAGAAGGAAAATGACGATGAGATTCGGCCAATAAACGAGCAGAGATGGAATGAACCTTCGGAGCGTTGGCCAAACTTCCGCTTTGGAGCGTCTACGGGGCATTGTTAGGGAATAGGCAATGGCGTCGGGCGCAGAAAGCGCCCGCGGGTTGGTGAGTGAACGGGCATCGAATTCCGCACGAGAAAATCTCCGCGTCGGAGGACGTGGTGGACGGAGCAGCGTGGGCGGTGGAACTCGTAGAGATGCGTGGAATGACGGTAAAGCGGGGGCGACGGATCGCCGGGCGGCCCGAACGAGACGAGCGTGAGATCCGCATCATAGCCCGCCATCAAACGACCTTTTCCCGCGAGGCCGAATCGCTCAGCCGGTCGACTCGCGAGCCATTCGGCTGCACGCGGGAGCGCGGTTGGATACCTGCAGAAAAACTCACCGAGAAATGCCACCATCCCGTGTTGGCAGCCGGAGATGCCTCCCCAGATCTTGAAAAAATCATCCCCCGTTTTCGATTCCGGCGGCGCTGGGGAATGGTCGGATCCGATGATGTCAACGAGCCCTTCCTCCAGGGCGCCCCAGAGAGCAACCACATCGGAAGGCGATCTCAGCGGAGGCGCGCATTTGGCCCGCGCACCAATCTCCGCCCCGCGCTCGGCGTCGAATAGCAGATAATGCGGGCAGGTCTCTGCCGTAACGCGGACGCCAGCCTCCCTCGCCTGCGCCATTTCCCGCAAGCCTTCGACGCAAGTGACGTGAACGATATGTAGCGAAGCGCCGGTCTCGCCTGCCAGCGAGCAAGCGAGCCGGATCGCTGCCACCTCGGCCGCCTTCGGTCGGCTTTCGAAAAAATCCCGCAGCGAGCGGCCGGCGACCGGCATGGCCGCGACAATTTCCGGATCCTCGGCATGGACGGCCACCGGCCGCCCGACGGCATGGGCGTGAATCATCCCCGCTCGGAGTGCCTTGGCGTCGGCGTGGGGAAACTCCGGAACTCCGCTCGGACACATGAAAGCCTTAAATCCTACCGCGCCAGCCTCGGCCATCGCCGGAATGGCATCGGTATGTCCCGGGCACAAGCCGCCCCAAAGTGCAAAGTCGGTCGCAGATTTTTCCTCAGCAATCCGTCGCTTGGCGAGCAGGCTCTCCACATCAAGCACAGGAGGGTCGGAGTTGAGCGGCATGTCGAAAAAGACCGTCCCACCACCGGCGGCGAGCGAGCGGGAGCCGGATTCCAAGCCCTCCCAGTCCGTGCGACCCGGCTCGTTGAAGTGGACGTGCGAATCAATGAAACCCGGAAAAACAAAAAGACCACTCGCATCGATTTCGTCATCAACCGGCCCGGAAAAATTTGGCGTGATCTCCGCAATCGATCCCTCCGCAATGACGACATCTGCCGACCTGACCGCCGAAGGTCCCACGACATTCCCGTTTCGAATGACGAGGGTTTTCATGTTGGAGAAAATCTTCGCAGGAACTCGGTCAGAGCCTCGACGGCGGCCGAGACATCTTCGTTACTCGCAAACTCGTCGGGATGGTGGCTCACCCCGCCCCGGCAACGGACAAAAATCATAGCGACTTTTGCGGAGCGGGAAATCGCTGCGGCGTCGTGTCCGGCCCCGCTAGTCAGGCGCGGGCAAGAACCTTGACTCCTAAAGATGATCTCCTCAGCAAGCCTTGTCATCGACTCGTCGCAAGGCACGGACGGGACGTCCAGCAGAGTCCGGATGGACAGATCGAGGGCGCGCGAACTTGCGAGGGACTCAAACTTCGAGATGGCAGATTCCACGAAGCGCCCTCGCTCCCCATCATTCGCGTCCCGTATATCAACTGTGAACGACGCGAAGCCCGGGATCACATTCGAGGCTGGGGAGCGGAGGTCGAGGTAACCGACCGTCGCCACCGTGCTGGCGGAATTTCTCGCCATTTGTTCGAGCGCGCCAATGCACTCGGCAGCTCCCGCCAAGGCATCGCGGCGGAGCCGCATCGGGGTGGTTCCGGCATGGTCGGCGATTCCCTCAAGATCGACGCGGAGTCGGGTCTGGCCGGCAATCTCGGTCACCACGGCAAGCCCCAGCGACTCGCTCTCCAGGATCGGACCCTGCTCGATGTGGGCTTCGATGTAGGCAGCTAATGTCCGAGGCGGCGGGAGGGGGAAACGTGGCGTGTGCGAGGCGATGGCGGCGGAAATCGTCAATCCGTCTGCGTCGGTCTCATGGCTCGTCAGCACCGAATCGTCACCGGAATAAAATCGGCTCCCGAGATATGTCGATTGGAAGCGCACGCCCTCCTCATCCGAGAAAGCCACGATCTCGAGGTGATACGGCAACATCACGCCAGCCAACTCGGCGGCACCGGCAAGGCCTGCAACGATGCCGAGCGAACCATCGAATGCCCCGGCATTCCGCACCGTGTCGAGATGCGACCCGCAGGCGACCGTCGGGGCCTCCAAATCTTGGCAAGCCCGCCGCCCAATGAGATTTCCCGCCCGGTCTTCAAAAACCTCAAGCCCGGCGGACCGCATCCATTCCGCGACAAGCGATTTCGCGGACTCGAGTGCTGGCGAAAGAAATGTCCTTGTGATCCCCGGCGGTTCGTCGGTGAACTCGGCCAGAGCCGCCAGCATTTCGGATGCCTTCAACTTCCGCGATAAGTTTGATACGCCCATGGCGAACACAGCAAAGGAACGTGGTAGGAGGCGGCGGCGTCCGAAATCGAAAAGCGAATTGGAACATCCCCGAGAAATGGAGGCGACGCCTGCGCCACCTGCCGCGATGCAAAATACTCGCCTACCGAAAAGACCAACTCGTATTCCCCAGCCAGAAAGTCGTCGCCAGCAAGCAGTGGAGCATCGGTCCGCCCGTCGGAGTTTGTCCGCATCTGCAAAACCAAATCCGCTCGCCCAGCGGACCGACGAAAGAGCGAAATGCCAAGCCCGTCGGCAGGTCGGCCGGAAACAAGATCCAGAACATGCGTGGTCAACTTCCCCATCTGCTGAGTCGGTATGATAACGTCACGGCCGCATTCAACAAGGCCGGACACAGAAAAATGGCGGGCTCGGATCAGGTGGGTTCGCCGTGATAATTCTGTGAATCCCGAAGATTTTGTTTAGATTCTCCCCGAACCGAACCGGCCCTCGAAATGCTGAACTTCATCATCCGCCGCCTCCTGATCAGCGTGGTGCTGCTTTTTGTGATCAGCCTTGTCTCGTTTTTCATGATCACGCTGGCGCCGGGGAGTCCTTACCCATGGGGGGAGCTGAACCCCAAGATCACGCCGCAGGTGAAGGAAATGTTCCGGAAAAAATTCCACCTCGACCGCCCCCTCCCGGAGCAATATCTGCTCAATATGCGGGACCTTTTTTCCGGTCAGCTCAAGAGCATCAAGGATGACCGGCCCGTCATTGATCGCATCCTTGAGCGACTCCCTGCCACGCTTCGGCTGAACATCGCCTCGATTCTCCTCTCGCTCACTTTCGGCCTCCTGCTGGGAATTTATTGTGCCCGTCACGTGGGGAAACCTCCGGACACGGCGGCTTCGCTGGTCGCATTTGTTTTCATTGCGGTTCCGACATTCTGGATCGCGAATCTGGCCTTAATCGGCCTCGTAAAATTCACATCCATTCCGGTGCTGGGAACGCAATCGTATGGCATCGATTTTCCGAATGCCCTCTCCGTCGGCCTGGACCAGATCTGGCACATTGCCCTCCCGGCAATCGTCCTCTCGTTAGGGGGAATCGCTGTCCAGTCTCGCTACATCCGGGCGAGCATGCTGGAGACGCTTCAGGAAGGCTTCATCCGCACGGCAAGGGCGAAGGGCCTTGATGAGGTCACGGTCTTCTACAAGCATGCGCTGCGAAATTCGATCCGGCCGCTCATCACCGGGATCGGGGGGCTGCTGCCGGCACTTATTGGAGGTGCAGTGATTGTGGAGACGATTTTCGCCTACCCTGGGATGGGGCGGTTGGGTTACGAGGCGGTGTTGGAGCGCGACTACCCGACTCTCGTCGCGTTGAACTTCATCGTCGCCATGCTCGTCCTGCTCGGCAACTTGGTCTCCGACGTGCTCTACGCCGTCGTCGATCCGCGCGTGCGGCTCGAGTAAGAGAAAAATTCTCCCGCAAGGTTGTTACGGAGCCATCCGCACACTGCCGTCTGCGTAGAGTGTATTCGGCCGTCCGCGGTGCACGGAATCGGTGTCAAACACAAGGCGCATCCGGGAGAGCCTCACCACACGAACGGTCCCGCGCCGCGTAAAGATCTCGGGATTCACCTTCGTCTCGCCGTCGAGGAGCGGGCGCCACTCGTAGCTTGTCCCGTCGGTTGCAAACCGGTTGTTGAATGCGACATCACTCGGGCAGCGAAGGCTTTTTCCCGCGATGTCGTAGGGACCAAAGGCCTCGGCCATCGTGACCGGGGTGACGCCCTCTGGAATCTCCTCCGGGTCGGTGTAAACAGGATTCGCGGGGTTGTTGATATACGGAAATTTCTGCTCGTTGTCGTTCACGTAGAGGTTCACCGCGATGCCGATCTGGCGGAGATTTGCGGCGCACGCGACGCTATTCGCCCGGTCGATCATGCGCTTGTATTGCGGCGCCAGTAACGTCGCGAGCATTCCAATGATCGCAATGACGGCGATCAATTCGATGAGCGTGAACGCGTCATGTCTCCGGGCAACTTCCATGTTACCTTTGTGCCTGCTGCGCGGCGGCTTTCCTCTGGAGATAACGTTCGTAACGCTGAGCCCGTTGTTCCGGAGATCGGAGGGTGTCGCGGGCGGCTTGGCGCTCCTCCATGCGCTCTTGGAATTCCGGACGACTAAAAACCTCGGCCATTTTCTCCCGACGTTGTTCCTGCGGCAAGGCGGCAACTTCCTTGAAAACAGCTTGCAGTGAATCGAATTCGGCTTTCGCAGCCGCCCGATCCTCTGGCGGGAGCTGTGCGATCGTTGCCGCAGCTCGCGCGGCGATCCACTCCGGGTTCATGGCCATCCGGTCACGTCCGGGACCCTCCTCCGCCCCTGCCCGCTGGTCGCCCCACGAACGCTCTGTCGAGCCGACGATGACGAAGACCTCGGTCGACTTGCCCTTCGCGGCCTTCGTGGCCTGCCGCACCATCTCGGCGGCAGGCGCGGGAGATTTCGGCGACCCGATGGAGGGATTCCAATCCTTCGGCGCCGCGATGAGGAGCCCGGATTTTGCAGCGACCTGGCGAAAAGTGCCTTGCAGATCGTTGGGCTCAGCGGGTTCGAATGCGACCGGCAACGCGCGCGGATCGATCTGAGTCGGGCTCCCCGGATTGAAGCCCCCGCGCGACCACGAGATCACCCAGTCGGGCGATCTCTTGCCTGTCTCGAAATGGGAAACGGCTTCCCGGATCCGCGTGCGGTTCGGGGCACTGATAATCGACGGACGCAGATCACCATCGACCCGGGCGGACAGCGTCTCGAGCGCGACCATCAATGGCGCACGCTGAAGCTGAAGCGTCACGGGAGTCTCTGGCGGGACATTGGTGACAATGTCGACGCGGCCTTGGCGCTCGACTTCAGCGATCACTTTCGAGAGCGGCGCATCTTTGAAATTAACGGTGATCGTCCCATCGGGCCAAAGGAGGCGGACGATTCCGACAAGGGCCAGAACGACGGCGAATGCGATGAGGATTTTCGTGCGGTTCATGTCGTGAGCTGTATTCAACCCCGACGATACATCAAAGTTGCGGAGAACCTAGCGTCCGCCGGAACGATAGAAGAATTTCTCGAACCAAAGGAAATGCGCGGTCCGCCAGATCCGCGGAGCATTCTCACTCCACTTGCCAGCCGCCGCACACGCGCGAATCGTTCGACGAAGCAAGGGGATGTCGATGATGTCGTGGTCGGACGGAATGACGGATTCGACGAAATCCCGGAATCGGGACTGCATGAGATCGGTCATTGGGGCGTTGAACCCGATTTTTACTCGCGATGAGCGAATCTCCTCCGGCATCAGATTTTTCAACGCGACGCGGGCAATGTGTTTTGTTTCCAACCCGCCGAGCTTGGCGGATGACGGGAGCGCGAAGGAATACGCGATGAGCCGCCAGTCCATAAATGGCATCCGCACTTCAACTCCGTGCGCCATCGACATTCGATCATAGTTCCGCAACAAAGTCGGCAGGATCGTGCGGTGGAACATGGTGTAGAGCTCGTTGTTCAGCGCATCCGTCGGGCCGGGGAGCCGATCGTTGTCCGTTGATGCCGGGAATTCCGCCGGGTTGACCGATAGGCGCGCCTCCTTCCTAAGAAAATGCCGTGGCGCAACCAGCCCGCGCCGCCGCTGGCTCTTCTCCCAGAACCGCTCAAATGGACGCGCGGCAGAACGTGCGAACTGCAGCGAAGGATGGCAGGCCCAAGCCGCTCGGCAAGCGGCTGACCATCCGGCAGGAATCTTCCCGGCGGGATCGGTCGGGCTCATGGCATAGGTATTGAGCCTCGCCCACGTTTCGGCAGGTCTCGCCCAGATCGAGGGGGCATCATGAAACACCGCAAACGCGGGTTGCTTGTAGGCGCCGATCGCCTCGTCCGTGCCGTGACCGTCGAGCGAGACCAGAGCACCGCCTCGCCGGATCTCGCGGTAGATCCGCCAGATCGGGGTCGGGAGCGTGAGATAAAACCCCTCGAAGTCGTAGAGCACACGCTCGATATCCTCAAGCGGGTCGGTCGTTTGGAAGTTGGATTCCACGAGAGGGACGCCGGCATACTTGGCCGCGATCCGCGCGGAATCGGTCTCATCATTTGCCGATCCGGGAAAAATGGCTGTAAACGCTTTCTGAAAATCCGGCGCTGCGCGTTCGACGTGTCCTCGTCCGAGGCGGGAGACACCGCAGAGGATCGCCGTCGAGTCGAAGCCGCCGCTCAAGCTCGTCGCAACCGGCACATCGCTCCTCAGTCGCAGACGAATCGCGTCATCGAGAAGCCGGCGATATTCGGAAACCTGATCCTCAAAACGGTCTGGGACTTCCGGTAACTCATCAGCCGTATTCCACCAGCGTTCCGTCCGGAGAGTGTCGGATTCGAACCACGCAAAATGCCCGGCCGGCAGGCTGCGAACGCCTTTTGTGAGCGTCCTCTCGGTGGCCTCGAGCGCAAAGACTTCTCCCAACGACAGGATCGCACTCTCGCGGTCCATCTCGGCTTGGAATCCCTCCAGTTGCGCAAACGCTTTCAGCTCCGAGGCAAAGGCAAAAAATGCCGGCGTCTTCGTGTATAGAAGCGGCTTAACCCCGAATCGATCGCGGGCCAGAAAGAGCGAACGCCGCGCGATGTCCCAAATAGCGAACGCCCACATGCCGTTAAACATTTTCAGACACTCAGGCCCCCACTCGGAAAATGCCGCCGTGACAACCTCCGTATCCCCCGACGTCCGAAAGCGGTGCCCAAGCGCTTTGAGCTCCATTCGCAGCTCGACGAAGTTATAGACCGCCCCGTTGAAGGTAATAAGAAACCGTCGCCCATCGCGTCCCCGGTATTCCAACGGACAACTCGCCCGGTTTGACGTGTCAAAAATTGCCAAGCGCCGGTGGGCTAGCCCGACCCGACCATCGGTCCAAACGCCCCGCCCGTCGGGCCCGCGATGCTGGAGGGAATCAACGAAGCGCGACAGCGTCGCCGGATCAACCGCCTCGCGGGAGTTGATGATTCCTGCAATGCCACACATTCCCCGTCAGCCTCAATGGATCCCAAACATAAAGTCAAGCCATGTTGCCGACGGATTTTCTTGAATCCCACCCCGTTCCCGCGCACGTTCCTACCCGGTAGTCCAAGCCAACGAGTCCCATAAGGAGGGGTGGTAGAGTGGTCTATTGCACCGGTCTTGAAAGTCTTGGTAATATTCCCAATATATCCAAATATCTGAATTATTATCAGTAGGTTACAGAATAAAAAGCGAATCTTAAATGTCATCAAAAAGCGGCTGTTTTGACGATATTTCGGTGTTTTGGTGGCTAGTTTTGGCTAGTAAGATTGCTCCGGTTTTTTGAATGCCATCACGGGAAAACGCACAATATCCCCCCCTACCTGCCATTGCCACAGACTGCCCCCACTCGCGTTTCACCACCACGGCAAAATTTCAGCAGCAAAGAGTGCAGAATCCGCACACTCTGTCACCTCACCGCATTTTCAGTTCGCGCCTTGCTTCACCAAGACAGCCTTCACCCGACAAACCGTTGAGAATCCCTTGCCAGTAATTTTCGCGGTGTGACGGATGCTCTGACCGCTTCGGAGATTCCGCAAAATGTCGGGATGTTTTTTGAGGAGATCCTTCGGCGGGAGTGTTGTTCCCGCTCTCCGGCCCAGCACAACCCCTTTACGCCTCGCCTCGGCCAAGCCTGACAGGATACGGGCGCGGAGGACTTCCAGTTCGTTTCGTGCCATTTCAGAGAGCAACGCCAGCATTATTCGAGCCGCTGGATTGGTCTTTCCATTTGGGAGGAGCGTTTCAATCGCCTGCGCGTGCCAGTAGAGCGACACGCCGTATTCCTCCAGAGTCTCAACAAATCGGTGGGTGATCGAATTGCGACGAGCCAAGCGGGAGACTTCATGCACCAGCACCTTTTTGATCTGACCAGTTCGAGCCAGTTCCTCCGCTCTCTGTAATCCGTGCCGATCCGATTCGTCCGCTTTCCCCGAAATTGTTTCCGTCAGGATCTCAACCACCCGATAACCTTTCGATTCTGCATATGCCTGTAACTCGAAAATCTGGCGATCTGTCTCCTGCCGACTGGAAGACACCCGAACGAGGATCACAACTGGCATATCGGTAATTTTCATGCCCGAAGGTTGCCGAGTGTTATCACATATGTCAACTGTTTTCTTGGTAACAGTATCAAAAATCAGTTGTGGGGGAGGTCTGGGTCGAAAACGGTCAAAATCCGGCGAACCATTTTTTGAATACAGTTCGGCACGGGAAAACCGGACATTGATTCCGAGACGGGTAGAAATTCACGAAATTGCCGGATCAACCGGAAAATCGGGTTTTCTGACCGATGGCAGGAAATTCGAGGTTTTTGAAACAGCCGACGAACAGGGGAATTTACTTCTCGCCGAAAATATCCCCGACTGAGCATCCCAGCCGATTCACGATCTGCTGGATGGTGGCAAGGGATACATTCTGCTGACCGAGTTCTATCCTTTGAAGCGACGAATCAGAAATTCCAAGTTTCCGACTGAACTGCAACAAAGTCAGATCCCCTCTCTGCTCCCGAATGAACTGGGACATGTCTTTTCTGAGGTTTCTTGCCACATGTCAAAGAATGGACAGAAAGCCATCCCACATATGGGAATTCACTTGGTATTTGCTTCGATTGCTGGCAAGTGGAGATTTGCCATGCTAAAAACTTTTAAAATAAAATCGGTCGCAGTGGCAATCGGACTCGCCGCAGGGATCTCGATTACAGACGCCGCAATCACGATTGATCTGGTAAACATCGGAGATGTGGGGAATGCAGCTGATACGACCGGATATGGTTCAGTAGGATATAGTTATGATATCGGGAAATACGGTGTGACGATTGGACAATACGCCAGTTTCTTAAATGCAGCAGCACAGACAGACCCATACGGACTCTACAACATAAATATGGGGACGGATCTCAATGTGGCAGGGATCACGCAAAGCGGGAGCAGCGGGAGTTACACATATTCTGTGATGAGCAACGGAGGGGATAGCACCAACCGACCGATTTCGTATGTGAGCTGGTTTGATGCGGCACGGTTTGCAAACTGGTTACAAAACGGGCAAGGAAGCGGAAGCACTGAGACTGGCGCATATACACTGAACGGGGCGACAAGCGGGGTTATTTCCAAGAACGCAAACGCGACCTTCTGGATACCTAGTGAGAACGAATGGTATAAGGCGGCATACTACGATCCCAGCAAGGCAGGAGGAGGGGGTTACTGGCTGTATCCAACGCAAAGCGACATCCCTCCCGGTAACACGATAGGAAACACCCCAAACCAAGCAAATTTTTATGACACTACTTTCTCCGTCACTGAAGCTGTTGGTTGGGACACAAATCAAAACTATTTGACGGATGAGGGTGCATTTAGTGGAAGTCAAAGTTTTTATGGAACGTTTGATCAAGGCGGAAACGTTTTTGAATGGAACGATTCAGTAGATGGATCACTGCATGGACTTCGTGGGGGATCATGGTTCATCGCCTTAAACGGAACTAGCACAGACATGATCTCAACAACCCGTTGGACTGACGACACCGAACGAAATATTACTGGATTTCGCGTTGCGGCAGTCCCTGAACCCTCAACATGGTTCCTTCTCCTGCTTGGCGTGTCGGCAATATTCGGAATCCGGAAGTTTCGGAAGGCTTGACCGTCTGCCCTGAGAAGACGACCAGATTCCCGACCTCCCAAAATTCCGTCCCCACCAGAGCCATTTTCCGCAAAATTAATTCTCATCTCACTTTAATTTGGATGGGGAAATCTGCGTAAATATCTGAGAAGTAGAGGGAAACCAATTACCGAACGGATTGTTTTCCGGTAAAGGGGAATCGTTCGGGATCTCACAAAATCTCTGGATAGCCTGTTCTGAGCGTTTAAACGGGCTGTAAAGGCTCCGATCTGGTGGAAAGGTCATTCCACTGCCAAAACCAATACCGATGACTGTGTTGCCTTCTGGATCACACTACTTCGGATACTGGCGGATCTGTTTTTAATTGGAATCGGCAGGTGTTTTGAAACCTCCGGATAAAAACTGCCCGACTTGGTCGCAAATGACACATCGGCGGGAAGATCCTCCTCATCTTGTGATTTGTCCAACATGCCAGTCACGACACCGATCACTCGCCCGTTCTCATCAAAAAGACCTGCCCCAGAGCATCCGGCTCCTTCATCTGCCGTAAACTGAACCATCGTTTTTTTTCCCAAGAAGCCGCACGACGCAGATATGTAGGACTTGGTCAGTTTTGGGAAATATCCCTGAATTTCTGGATTCGGATACCCCACCGAAAACACTGGCATCCCAAGTGGAAACCTCTGGCAGTTGAAAAGTTCGGAAAATTGAAATTCCGCGTGGCGTGACATGATTTGGAGAAGCAGCACATCCACGTCGGGAAAGCGTTTGATGATTTTTGCGGGATATACCTTCGATCCGACAACTACTTTCGCCCCCGATCCTCGTTTGAAAACATGAGCAGCCGTCAAAACCAGCCCGTGCCTCGCAATGATTGTCCCTGATCCAGAGCCGATGATGTTTCCGTGTTCCGCGAATCTTTCTCGGATGCGTTCGAGCTGAAGGAATTTCCTGAATGAGAGATCGTTGTCGTGCACGGAAATACTTACTGCGCGACTGATCCATTTCAGAAAATGCCGAGTGCCTTCTTCGTTTTGATTACAAATTTCCAATATCCGGTTGTGAAGTGGATCTCTTTTTCCGGCATTCCCTTCCTGACCTTCGACGTATAGCTCAGACTCTTGTGGGAATCTTCGGTGAGTTCGATGTAAGCGGGTGATTGGACCTCTTCCGGCACAAGTCTCCGCATGGATTCCAAGATTCGTTGAAGTTTTTCAGGGTTGGGATTCCTGACGCTCAGATTGTAGTGGGTATGGATCACATCCGGCTCTGATTCCTCTCCGGTGCCAAAAACATTCAGATCCCTTTGCCCAAGATTCAAATCCAGCCGGACCGAATGAATGTAGTCCCGCATCAATTGCTGCCGAAACGACCAAGCCTGAAATCCGCTTCGGTAAAATGCGGCTCTGCGGTATCTGAACGAAAAAGTGATGTGGTTGCGGATAAATCTGAGTGAGTCAAAAAGATCAAGGACCTCCATATCCCCATCCAAGCATCTTGAGTCTTGTGTTGAGCATTGTCTGGGGGATTCGGGGATCGTTGGAATTTTCGCTTTCGCGGAATTTTCAATTTCTTCCCAATCTGCCCAGAGCCTTGAACCTGTTATTTGGTCTATTGCATGTGCCAGATCCAGATTTTCCCAATCATCCCAATTTATTGAATTATTTGAAATATTGGAAAATTTCCCCTTCGGGGGAGTCTCCAAACCTGCTGATGTTGTGTTTTCTGTGTTTTGCATATGTATATAGTGAAGGCAATCGACGGCTCCTTCGGGAACGGGCGGCACTTCAATTGGTTCCCCTCCGACATGAAGGGGCAGGAACCGATCTTCACGCCATGAGGTTTGAACTAATTATCTCGACTGCGTGACATACAAGCCCCTGTCGTAAAAAAAGTTTTGCGCAGGGTGTAATAAGGCAGGGAATCGGCTTATTCCCGTCCACTCAGGGAAAAATGAATTCATTTTTAGTCCAAAATTCCCATTTCACGGAACATTTGGCTGATTTCAGGGGGAAAACGGCTCCTGCAAATTTAAATCTATTTAATAAAAAGAAAAATTGACAATGCGCGAATCTGTGATCGCCACGTCTTCAAAAAAATGGCATAGTCTTGGGCATGAAGCAACACATCCCAAATATTACCCAACTACCCGCCTTTGCGGAGTCTGGGAATGTTTTGGAGAAGTCCTTTGTAGCCTTCAAAATTGACCCCACCGGAAAACCCGTTTCAAAAATCAATGTGCGGGACATTCGAGACAAACTTGCTCTTGTCACCCTGATGGAACTGACCGCGCAGAAGCTCAAAACTGAAATCTCAAAGGAAATCGGCTGCGCTTACAGCCTCGCCGCCTAACTCAGTTCACTCTCAATGTCCGCAAAGTCCTTCTCGTCTCTGGCTTGAATCTCGTTCGGCAGAATGTTCCAGAACAACTCTACATCCGATGCCTTCACAATCTTTTTGTAATGGTCTTTGATCATCTTGATCGAATTGCCCATTTGCTCGGCAAGGTGTCCTCGGTCGTTATATTTCGGAAGCCAGTAAGATGCGTATGAATGGCGCAAGACATCATCAATCCAGCAAGGACCGTCTGGATTCAACCAGTCTTTCGAGTTGTGTTTTTTCAGTCTGTAACCAAGTGAACCGCGCAATTTTTCCAAGGCTGTGCGGTATCCCTTTTGTTTGACGATGAAACCTTTTCTTTCTCCGGTGAATGATTGAAGCCATTGAAACAAGGTGTCTTCGATTTTCACATTTCTGGTTTCTTTGGTTTTCGATGTGTCCGCATAGACAGTGATCTGCCGTTCCGACATGTGGACATTCTCCCATTTCAAAAGTTTTGCCTCCGTTGGACGCAATCCGCCAAAGAGGCAGACGGCATGATAAACGGTCAAATCGGGAAAATGACTTTCGCATTTCCGCATCAGTTTCAAGGCTTGTGAAACCTCCAAAATTTCAACGTCTTTTTCCAAAACCTCAATCTCGATGTCCTTTAAGGGATTTTCTGCCGTGTGCTTCTTGGAAATGCACCAATTGAAAAACTGGCTGAGCAACGAGCGGACGTTGTATTTTCTCCGCTGAGAAACCTCCAACGAATCCAAGTAATCTTGAAAAAGACTCTCGGACGTTTCGGCAATCCTCAATTTTCCCCACTGATTTTTCAGGGTTTCCGATGTTTCGGAAATTGCGGCAATGGTGTCCTGCCGGAGAATCTTGTTCCCTTTCTGCGATTTTGCCGCAAGCCACGCATCCGCCAGCGTGGAAATTGTCAGGCTGTTTTTCCGTTTTTCCTCCTGCTCCAGAAATGTCAGGTAGTGGCTGACCGCATCCGCAAGAGTTTTTCCGTGCTTGGATAGTTTGGCATCCGCTTTCAGAGCTTCATTTCGGAGATCAGCGGAGAGTGTAAGCCCCTCGATCCCTTCCAGCTTGAAATCCGATTCGATTTCTTGTGCCCGTTTCTCGGCATCCTTGCGGGATTTTCGGTATTCCCGCTTGCCATTGGTGCCTTGCTTTCGCCCGTCTATCTGGTAGAGACTTTCGCCGTTGATGATTACCAGCCTGATTTTTGGAAATGTTTTGCGGATGAGCTTCCCCATGCCTCTATCTGTGAAACATTGGCTAATAGATGGCTAGTCAAAACTGAATGAGCTTTGTATTGAGTTGTGTAAAGCGTTTATAATAAGCGACTTAAGGAGGGGTGGTAGAGTGGTCTATTGCGCCGGTCTTGAAAACCGGAGGGCCGAAAGGCCCCGTGGGTTCGAATCCCACCCCCTCCGCCATGACCCTCAATCGCCCGCAAACCCTGATAAATACAGGGACTCGTGTTTTTGGCATGGCACCAAAAAGGCCGTTTTCAGGCCAAGTGTCCCTGAAAGTGTCCCTTCTTCGCCGGGAAAATCAGAATTCTCGCGAAGGTGGCCACAAGGCGGGCAATACTCCCCCACTGCCCATTAACGGGGTTCCGGGATTCTCGGATAAGGTTCTGCATACCCTGAAAGGAGCCTCAAAATGCAGCTGAAATATCGTCTCTATCGCCGGTCCAACCGGTCAAATGGAACCTTCTACGCGCAGAATTGCGACACTGGAGCACGGGAGAGTCTGGGAACAAAAAATCGAGCCGAGGCAGAAAAACTGCTCCAAGCCAAAAACGATGCCCATGCCCAGCCCATCCTGAGCCGTGAACTCGCGAAGGTTTACCTTCAAGCGCAGGATCCACGCTTCGGCAAACGGACGTGGGGAGATGTTGCCCGGTTGATCGATGGTGCCTACGAGGGCAGCACGAAGGAACGATTCCAGAAATTTCTTCGCAGCGCCCCGGTCCAGCGACTGATGAACCTGCGCTTGGTGGAAACCAGCTCCGGCGACTTTCTGGAGGTATTCGCCCATCCCAAGGCGGGGGTGTCCGCGAATGTGCAATTGCGCATCCTTCACAATCGCGCCTTGGATCTGGAGTGGATTTTGAGGCCGATCCTCTCCCGGAAGGCTTGGCCGAAAATCCGTTATGGCCACCGCCAGGGCATCACGCGGGAGCAGCACCAAGCGGTTTTGAAGGCAACTCCGAACAAAGAATATCGGATCTATTTCGAGCTCCTGTGGCACACGGGAGGAAGTCAGACGGATATCGCGAATCTTCGGGCCGAGGATATCGACTGGAATACCCGTCGCCTGTTTTATGCCCGGCAAAAACTGAAATCATCAGGACAAGGAAATGCCTGTCTGGTCATCGGTGAGGCTCTGGAATCGGTTTTGAAACAACTTCCATCCGAAGGGCCTCTCTTCCCGCATCTTCGCGAATTGAAAGAGAGCAAGCGGAGCAACTATTTTTGGACAAAACGGGTCAAAGCGGGCCTGCCAGACGGAATCGTCCTTCACTCATACCGCTACGGCTGGGCCGAGCGAGCCCAAACAGCCGGGATGCCGGAGCGAGAAGCCATGGCCCATCTGGGACACGGAAGCAAAGCCGTTCATCGGGCGTATGCGCGTTCGGCGGATCGCGTAACCATGCCGCTGGAATGGTATGAGAGCCAGAGCACCAAGAAGCTGATCGATTTCCAAGCTGAACTTGCCAAGAGTGTTCGAAGTGTGGCGTAAGGGCGACAATTAAGAAACGGTTGCGTGAAATATTCTGCGACCGATCCGCGCTTAGGGGGGCCTTCCCCCTTGGTGGACAGTCGTCACGAGGAAACCTTGCGATGGAGGGGATCAGGCTCCAGAACGGGGAAGGCAGGGAAGGTCTCGATCACTTTTCTGACCAAGACTGGCCCTCTGACAAGAATCTCTTCTCTGGGTTTCGGATTCTTTTTTCCAGCCCAATACATGTGCGCGTAGGCCTCGATTTGATGGATTGGGAGGGTGTCGTAAAAGATCCATTCCGCGTCAGCCTCGAATATCTCGGTTCCGTCAAGGATTTCAACTTCCAAGAGCTGATACGGCAATTGCTGCCCAAAGTTTTTCACCCATTGACTTGCGGCCGAGGACGACGCCGATGCAAACAGGCAGTTGAGCCGGGATGGTCGCGACGGAAAGTCGGTTCGGCGCACGGTCTCAAAGGCATATTCGGTCAGTTGTTTGGTGAGCCTTTCGGCCATCACCTTGCGTAGCTGGTTCTGGCCGAGTTCGGGTAGCCGAGGTAAGATATTTGCTGGCGCAGGGACTCGACCAGCGGTTGTCAGAAGACTTTCGTCCCACAAGTAGCGATTGTAGGCATTCATGCCCTCAACCCGGATGATTTCTCCAAGCACCACTGGGGCTTTGGCCGATATTTCACCAATTCGGCGGATGTGGAACAGGGTTTTGGATGTGCTATCAAAGCTGGATTGGGAGTGAGCCGAAGCGTTCATGCTTTCAAACCAATCCATCAAAAAATTGCACTTTTTACAATTCGGAACGCTATTCCGATTGGCCGCAAACAGCCCGATCAACTCGCTCCCAACTGGGAGCACGTGCCCCGTTTTTCTCCGCCAGAGTGTCGGGGATGAAAACACAAACACTCCCTGATAACGACATCTGCCACTCTGACCGCCGCCATCCGGTGGATTTTATTGAACCCCTCCCTACGCCCGACGATCAGCTTCACCGCATTTGTGAAGTTCTGAGCCGGACGTTCGGCTGGGTTGCCGAGGCGGACACGGTTGAACAAAAAGGACTCCGGGCTTCCGTGGTTCTCTACTGCGTCAGGGCCGACTTGCTTGGCACGGACACCCTGGAGGAAGTTGGGGCAACGGCTGGAATGCCACAAGCTGTGGTTGACGAGCTTGTGTCGGATTTCTGCCACACCATCGGCTGGTGATGAACACGGAGGACTTCAAACTGACAGGTGCCAGTGGCGCGGGCCGCGTTTCCGACCGGGTCCGGTCCATTCCCCTTCGTGACCTGCTCACCTGGCACGGGTTCCCCCTCAAACGTGAAGGCGTCAGCTTTCGGGCAAAGGATGATCGCTACAACATCGTTATCCATGGCGAAAAATGGTTCGATAACCGGGCCGGTGTCGGCGGCGCTGGAGCGATTGATCTTCAGATGCATCTCTGTGGCGGGGACTTTCGAGCGACATGCCGGGTTCTGGCCGAACAATTTCGGCCAGCAGTTGGTGGCTTGGCATTCCCGGAAAGTCGGGTTCGCGAATCCTTCCCGATTCGGCGATCATTCGAGGAACTGGCCTCTCAATACGCCGTGGCAAGCGAAGCCAATTGGCCGGTTGCTCACGATTACCTTGTGAATACGCGGGGTCTTGATCCGGATCTGATCGATCCCTTGCACGACCGCGGATTGATTTACGCCAACAATCACCGTCCGAACCCGAGCCTGGTTTTTCTTCACCGCACGATGCAGGGGAAGATCGAAGGAGCGACACTCCGCGATACCCGTCATGACTCGACGTTCCGCCCATGTCTGGGGAACAAATCAAGCGCGTGGTTTTCTGTGGGGGATCCCATGAATGCGACCGAAATTGTGGCGGTCGAGTCTCCAATTGACGCACTCAGCTACTACCAACTCAAACCATCCAATCAGATCGCCGTCGTGAGTTGCGGCGGTTGCCACATACCCGACGAGCTTCTCTATCAATCTTGGGCGCTCCGCCAATCATTTGTGGTAGCGCTCGATAACGACAGTGCCGGTGAGGGCGGGTGGCAAAGGGCATGGGATCAGACCACCGAATGGACGGGATTCAAAATCTCCTCCGACTGTCCGATTCGCAAGGATTGGAATGCTGATCTCATGGCCAGGCGGACAGCTGACCAGAATCACCATCAGGTAATCTGCCATGTCTGAAGCCCTTCCAAACTTCATCTTCGGTGCGATCTACCGCACGAAGTCCGGACTGAAGGATGCATCGGCAACAGAGGCCCGATTCAGCTGCTACACTCCGGCCTCGCGAGAGATCCCGCGCGACGCATTTGTTGCCGATTGTTGGGTTTGCGACGCCCATGGGCGAGTTGATCCGGGTCTCAATGTTTCGCCGATTCCGGTCCGAAAGGAAGACCTCGGGAAAATCATCAACACGATTTGTCACGGCCAACGGATGTGACAATGATCCCCGTTCCATTCGAGCCAAGCTCACTGGGCAGGGCGTTTGAGTCCTTTCTTTTTGGGATCGTTTGTGCTACAAATTACGCAGTTATGAAATTCACCCGTCCGCATGAGCGACATGACTGGATTTCCTTGCAGCTCGGCAAGCTGGCGGCAACCCGTATCCGGGAAGTTCCGGCGCGCGTGGAACTCGGGATGCGGAATATCACGCGCTGGCTGGATGATGCTGATTGCAACACGCACCGGGCCGCTGCCAGACAGGAATGGGCGAATTTGATCGAACAACATTCCCCGCAGGAGATTGCAGACTTGCTGGAAGCCGAAAGTGACGAAGCCCAGCGGCTGCGTGCTTCCATGCCGTTCATTCGACCGCCTTTTTTTACCGAGTCAGAGAGGCTTCACATCATTGAAAGCGCTTACGCGAAATGACTTGATTCTCGCACTCGACAAGTGCTCGGGCCTGACAGGAGACCGCGAGTTTGTCGTTATCGGGAGCGTATCTATTCTTGGTTCCAAACCCTCCGCGCCACGTCACCTGACGATTTCCGCCGACATCGACCTTTTCCCACGCTTTGGAGAAAGCGGAGAGAAGAACGAAATGATCGACAAGCATTTCGGGCAAGGGAGCGAGTTTGAACTCGAAAACAACTTTTACATTGAAGGGGTTGGAGCGTGGACCATGATGACTTCGCCACAGGGATGGGAGAAGCGGATGGTTGCGATCACCGCACCTTCGGGAGCAATCGGCTGGTGCCTCGATCCTTTCGATCTGGCTTTCAACAAACTTGAGGCGGGCCGAGACAAAGACCTTGAATACGTGGGGGAAATGGTAAAGGCCAATATCACGCCGGCGTATTCTCTGCAGGGTTTCCTCCGTCAGCATGCGCCCAGCCCCGAAATTCGGGAGCGGCTTGAGGCAAATCTGCGGCGCGCAAAACAAACGATCAGGCAGAATCGCGGGATAAACTTGGGATAAAAGCGGCATGTATTTTTCCGCTTGGTAGTCTCATCCCATGTGGCCGGAAGCTTAAGCAGCAAGATGGAGAGTCTCGCTGCAAACCGGGCGTAGTCACCCGCAAAACCACACTCAAGAATGGGCATTACAAACCAACAAAATCCTCGAAACAAGGAATGGGCTTGTGAATCCACAGTGTTCCCAATTGGCGCGCCCGCGCTTTTATTCCGCTCATTGTTCCCATCCGGCGACGGCACGTAGGGCGTTGCAGCTTTTCTGAACTCTCGGGCTCCCCAAGCCCCAGCTCTGGACGCAAAGAATGGGCACTGGCATCCGCATCTCATGCGGAGCCCTCAAGAACCAAGCCGATAATGAACTCGCCTTTTGCGCAAATTCCCGTACTCCGAACACGCCGTTCAAGCTCCTGCCGGTTCATACTGGCGGAAAACCTGCCCGCGTTCCTCTTGGGTAAGAATGCCCCAAAACGGCGTGGACTGGCGCAAGCGCTGTCCCCTTTCAGATTCTTCCACAAGAGTATCGAGCACGATGTCTGTGCGGAAATTGCGAAGGATGTAATCCCATTCCTTGAGGGCATCCTTGCAGGAATCCGACAGTTTCTGATCGTCGAGGGTGGATTTCAGATTGCTGCGAACAAAATCCATCAACTCCGGTTGATGGCGGATTTTTCCCGCCACCAGCCGGTTTAACTCCAGGCTGCGGTTGTTGATGAGATCATGCCTCATGCCGGTGACTTTAGCGGAAATGCCCGAAGAGATCAAAGCCATACGACATAAAAGATCGTTTTCGGCCCACCCATTCGGAACCTTGACTGCTTGGTGCGCTTTGATCCCGCGGAATTGCGGGGGTTTCCTAAAGCGCAACCGGCGGCATTCGGAATCTACCGCGTCCGTCGTAAGAGGGTTGTGCTCAGTTGAAAGTTGCTCCGAATCGGGAGCATGGGGGCCGGCATTTCTCGTTCAGAGTCGCGGGCATGAACACAACCAATGCGAGTCTCAAGGAATCACCGATTCCGATTCGAAAGGAAGACTTTGGGGAAATCATCAACCAGATTCCCGTTATCCGCAGCGGAATCGAGATCCGGCGCAGCCCGATTCCCCAAAGCCAGCGCGGGCATTTCAACCCCCAACATTCCCCCAAACAAGGATTTGGCTTGTGAGTTCACCGTGTTCCCATCTGGCGCACCCGCGCTTTTATTCCGCTCATTGTTCCCATCCGGCGACGGCACCTGGGGCGGCGCAGGCTTGCCCCTTGTGCCTGCCTTCTGGTTCCAATCAGCGCACCGGCAGCGGCGACTTTCGCCTTGGCTGCCCAGTTGAAAAAGCCTTCCGCTTCGCGTTCAGGACTTTTCAACTCGGCGGCATCATCTCGGGAACAGGACGTTCAATTCTAATCCTCAGACATGCTCTTCATGTCCCAGATCGCCGATCAACGGACCCACGCACATGCGAAATCCACCCGCCCATTTGCCACTTTGCGGCCGGCGTCAGCGGGTTCCCCGTCTATGCCCTCCGCTTCGGGCAAATCGACGCACCTGTGATGACGACCGGCGTCCGGGTCGTTCATCTGAATGGGCTTCTCGCTTCGCGGCCCATTCAGATCAACGTCTTTACCCCCGCACCGGCGGATTCCCGGCGACTTCTTGATGTTTTGTCGCTCATGAGCGCCCCCTGTTCCGGGAGGCAGGGGCTGCGACCTCTCGCCCCACCTCTCCTCACTGGTCCCGCTCATCAGCTCACCTGTCCCGGATATGCCCGTTCCTGCCGCCCAATTGAGAGAGCCGTCCGCTTCGCTTCCGTGCCTTCTCAATTCGGCGACTTCATCAATTTACACTCTGCTTTTCCCCCGGCACGTGTGCGAAATCTCGCCCCGGTCGCGCTGATTTGCGGCCACTGCTCAGGACGGCGGGCTCGGCGATTCCTTGGCCCTTCCGCCTTCGCAGACGCCGCAAGCCAGCGCAGCTTCCCCAAACTTTCGGGCTCCATCCGCCCATTCTCTCCGTCCTCGCTTTCCCCCAAGCCCCAGCTCCGGACGCAAAGAAAGGGCGTGGGCATCCCCTTCGACCTCTCAATCGGAGTCTTCGGAAACCCGCTCCAAGACTCCTCCATTCACCGGCCCCGACCAGTCGATCCTTGCACCTTTGCGGTCGTTTTACCCGGACCAAACGACCGACAGGATAGCACTTTTCCCCGGAAAAGTGCGGGCGGGTCGCTGACGCTCATTTTCCCGCCACTCCTCCGCGTGTCAGGCACGCTTCGGAGGCATCAACAATTTTTTCAAAACCGCTGAACAACAACCGATCAAATCCCTATGAAACGCCAACCAACATCCGCAACGGCCCGCATCGACTTGGAGATCACTCCCGAAACGCGAGCCCGCTTCAATGCTATTCACAAAAATCTCGGTTTCAAAACAAAACCCGAAACGTTCGAGGCTCTCGTTTTTTCCATCACCACGAAGGACATCCTTCGCCCTGATGTCGTCGCGCGAATCGAACGCAAACTCGATGAGGCGATCAAGATCCTCGACACCGTGTTGTGAAAAACGGCCAAATATTCGCTCACAAGTCCACCGCTCGCGGGCGACTGGATTTGGAATACCTCGACGAACTTTCCAATCGCAAAGCGTCCTTGCGAGAACGCGCCGACATGGAGCAACAGATCGGCAAAAAACTGAGAGGTTTCACGGATTACGCATCACGCGGTTCCCTGGGACAAGTTCACGTAGGCGGATTTCTTCATAACGACATCCGCCGCAATGCTGACGGCACAAGCACCGCACCCAGGAATCTGTCCAACGATGAACGAAAGCGCCGAATCACCGAAGCATGGCAACATCATTTGACGAAATTCCAATCGCAGGCCAAAAGCCCGGTCATTGCTCATCGGCTCACGTTCTCCATGTCAACAGAGCAACACAACGCGCTCGTGGCCGCAGGACTCAATCCCGATCAAGTTCTCCACTCGACCATCAAGAAGGTCATGCGGAAGTTCGGCGAGGCGTTCCATCCCGGCGACTCCATCGGTTACGCCTATGGGTTGCATCACGACACGGCACACCTCCATGCCCACATCGCGCTCTGTCCACGAACAGCATCAGGTGCCTACGTCGGATGCAGCACGTCGCGCAATCCGCACTCGAAACACAAACGCCAGATGGATTCGATTCGCAGTTGGTTTGAAAAAGAAAACAACCGCTGGACTCAAATACTCGGCTCGCCTGAGCAACTCACGGAAACAATTTCCAAGCGCCTCGACTCTGACCGAATGACGTTTGTTCCAAGACTAACCCCGAACCAAATCGCAGCGTTGCAAAGCACACAAACCGCCGAGGCGATCCGGTTGCAACAATCATATCAGAGCATTCGCAATCTCGAGGCGGCCATCGTTGCCAAACGACAGTTTCTCGCCGCCGAACGGAACGCGAATCTTGTCTCACGGTTATTGGGTCGGCGGAAACCGAAAATCACACGTGCCGTGGAAAAACTCGCCAAAGCGGTTGACCGCCGCTCGCTGCGGGAAATGCAGAATCTTCTTTTCAAGATCAAACGCGATTACCGCGCTGCCCACAAACGCTACTCACAAACTCACGGATTCCATTCCTATGCCAATCGAAGCACCCAATCACACGTCCAACGGGAACAAGGCCACAAACTCTGACTTCGTTGTCTGCCAGAATTTTGTTTTCCGGCCTTCCAACGTGGACGCGTTCTCGCATCAGACCTACGAGGACGGCTCCGCCATCACGACGGTCAACTTCAAATCCTACACCCAGAGCATCCCCGACGCGGATCGGAAGCTGTTCGACTTCCTGACTTCAAAGCTCAACCCAAAACCGACCGATGAAAATCATTGATCTTCTCATTTGCCTGGTCTGCATCTCTGGCGCGTTGGCAGGATATTTTCTGCTCGCCCCTCCGCTTTCGTTAGCGGTCATTGGACTTTGCACGGTGTTCGCCGCCTGGAGTTTGATGGCTCCCGACAATTCCGGGCAAATCGTTCTCCGACTCGGTGGGCTTTCTTGGACGATGGAGGATTTTGTTCGCGGTTGGCTCATCACCGGACGCACGGGGTCCGGAAAAACCCAATGCGCGATCAATGCGATCACGCTCCAAATTTTCCAGAGCGTCAGAAACTGGGGTGGTATCTGTCTGGATCAAAAAGGCCTCTACTGGGAGATCCTCACCAAAATGGCCGCTCACTTCGGACGCGGGCACGATCTCGTTTTGCTTCAAACCCGGCCCCCAGGAGAAGATGCTCTTTGGCGTCCGCCTCACACGATCAACATCACCGGCAATCCGAATGTCCCCGCTTCGACGTATGCGAAAGTCATCGTGGATACCGCGGTCTCCTTGACGGGCGGACGCGGAGGAAATCCCTTTTTCCCGACGAAAGCGCAGCTCGCCATTCAGACGGGTTTTGAAATCCTCAGGCATATCGAGGCATTCGTTACCATTCCGAATATTCACCGACTGTTGCTGAACGCGGAGGATGGAAACGCCACGATTGAACTCTTGATGAACAAGGGTGACCAGCGGTCACACGAACTCGTCACTGCGTTCCGCAGTTACCTCGACCAGCCTGTCGAACAACTCGGCGGGGTTCAGGGCACGCTCAGCACGTATCTGGAATTTTTTCTGAATCCAGAAATCTCCGAGGTCTTTTGCGCAAACGAACCGACATTTTCCATTTCCGAGATCGACGCCGGAAAAATCGTGTGCCTCGCCATGCCGCAGAAATTCCAAAGCGAGCGGTTGTATATCAATACGATCCTGAAGCTCTCGTACTATTTCCATGCGTTGAGCCGGTTCGACAAATCCGCCGAGGAGCGTGGAAAGGACAATCTCATCATCCTTTTTGCGGACGAAGGTCAGGAGATCATAACTGGCGCCGAATCTGCATTTGCCGACCACCGGGCGGTTGGTGTCATCCGGGAGGCGCGGGCCACCATCGTGCTCGCCACCCAAGCCTACACCTCCCTTCATGGTGCCCTCGATAAACGTTATGCTGATGTCCTCATGCTCAATCTGAGCAACGAGTTGATTTTTACCGTGGCGAATCACGATTCAGCGATGCTCGCCTCGAAAAACATCGGCGAACGGGAAGTCACCGAAAAATCCTGGGGATTCTCGGCGGGAAAGAAATCCTATAACTACCAACGGAAGATCAAACCCTTCCTTGAGGCGTATCAGTTGCGGAAGCTGCCGAAGTTCACCGCCGTCATCCGTCATTGCGAGAAACCATTCCGAAAACGGCTGGTTCCGCCAATCAATCCAGATGGCTCCTTTCCGAAATGGTTCACGAATACCCGCCCCGACTACGCCGTGCGCCAATGGCTCCTAGGCAAGAAAATCAGCCCCGTTCCCAATCTATGAATCCCCAAATCGAAAAACTTACCGGCCTTGAACCCCACCTGATTTCCAAAATCAAAGGCCAGGACCATGCCATCTCCCGCGTCTGTTCCGTACTGGAACGCGGTGAACTCGAATTGCAGCCGGTGGGCAAACCGCTCGGTTCGTTCCTTTTTCTCGGGCCGACGGGGGTGGGGAAGACTGAATTGACACTGGAGTTCTCCCGCTACCTTTTCGGGGAGGATTCCGTATTCCGGTTCGACATGTCCGAATTCCTCCACCTCGACAACGTGAAACTTTTTATGGGCGACGAGACCGGCAGCGCCGGTCGCCTGGGCAAAATTCTTTCCGAGCATCGGCATGGTGTTCTCCTGTTCGACGAAATCGAAAAGGCACATCGCCTCATCTGGGATCTCTTCCTGCAAATGCTCGACGCCGCCCGGATCACCTTGGCCGATCATCGGTCTTACGATCTCTCCGGCTTCTACATCGTCTGCACCAGCAACATCGGCTCGCAGCAACTCCTCCGTCCAACCCGACTGCCATTCGCAACATTGGAACGAGCAGTCCTCTCAGAACTTCACCGATTTTTCCGACCAGAGCTGGTCGGACGATTCGACGAAAAGCTTGTCTTCAAACCGCTGTGCCCTGAAACCCAGCGACAGATTGGGCGACTGGCCATTGACGAGGAACTCGCCCGATTACGCCAGAAGGGATTCGATCTGGCTGTTTCCGAAGAAGCCTTCGAGTTTCTGCTTCGGCGTGGCATCCACAAAACTCTCGGTGCCCGTCCTATGAAAAACACCGTGCAGAAATTCCTGGGAGACGCGATTCGGCATGTCCTCAAATCTTCTTTAGAACCAACTGGAATTATCGAGGTTTCCCCGAGCAATGACACACTGAGCATTCTCCGGCAACACGCCTCGGTTTGAGATGGTTAAACTGCATGGTTCTCCTCGCACGGAACGATATCAACTATGGACAATCGGCAGCTTCCATTCCTGACAATATCGACCTGCAAACCGATTCCTTGAACACGATGCAGGCAAAGTCACGTCACGGTCTGCTATCTTCTGCGGGGGAAACGGGGACAGTATGTCGTGTGCGGAACCGGTCAAATGTGCTATAAAAAAATTGGATTGATGTGACGATCAAGCAGGTTGTTTCCGACGTTGGCTCCGACAATTGCGGCATGGGATTTGAGAGCGTCTGTGTAGTGGGAGCCAAGTTCGGCTGCAACCTTGAACCCGACGTGGATCAACTGCCTGAAATGCCTATTGTAGTCGGCGCAGGCGGAATCGTGGCGCAGGGCCTTGACATATTGCTCCGAGGTCCATGATTCGACTGTTTCGACCGAAGGAAGCTGGGCGTGGGCAATATCGATGACCGTGGCGTAGGGGGCGGTGAGCTCGGCGAACCGGGCGTGGGCGCCGGCGTAGATCACCTTCGCGATGGCGAGGCCATCTCCTCCGGCCTCCGCGAGGCCGATGACTTCTTCGAGCCACGTCGTTCCAGCAGTTTTGACATGGAGCCCGCACCCGTGCTTTTTGATGAGCCTGTTGATGATAGGGTAGATGGAGAACTTGTCGCTGCCGGAGTGGACGCTCAGTTTAAGGGTCTCGGGCAGTCCGAATTCCTGCACCGCGAACGCCAGCACGGCGAGGCCTTCGTCAAACTCTCTCTCGAACTGCGCCAGGTCGCCCACATAATCGACACCCTTGTTGAAGCGTCCCGTGAATTTCGGCGCGATGGTTTGAATCGGCACTCCTTCCATCGCCAACATGGCGAGGATCAGAAAAAGTTCGTCAGGAGTCTGTGGGGAATCTGTCTCGTCCACGGAGACCTCTACGACAAAATCCCCGTTGTCTTTTTTCTCGTGAATATGGCGGTAGATCGCGCCAGCTTCGATCATGGCTTGGAGAAATTTTCCCGCAGCCTTCTCGATGGCTACCGGACTCAGACTCAACGGTTGCTCCAGTCCGGGGATGCGGACTTCCGCCCCCAGTTTTTGGATGTAATTCTGGAATCTTCCCGTCTCGGCTGAAGGTTTTCCCACAAAATCCGCGACGTCCAAGGTGAAGAAATTGCTCGCCCGCAAAAACCCGTCCACCGTCTTGAGCCCGATGTGGTCGGCATCCACGTAGTAAGCTTCCTTCCATCCCAGAGCAGCGACCGCAGCGTCTGCTTCGGCACGCAGATCATCCGGTTTGCTGCCGACGATCATGTGCTCGCGGTTGGATTTGTTCCAGACCGGATGAACCGGAATGCCAAGTTCGCGGGCTTGAATGACTGCGCGCAACTGTGCTTTGCCCTGTTGGGCGAAACGGTCGCCCATGCCGATGGTGTATTTT
>Ga0247836_1000273_pt1 | contig 96367 bp, 100 predicted proteins | sample LaCruzMarch2015__4_FD_187116 | JGI IMG/M metagenome (GOLD analysis project Ga0247836, IMG submission 187116) | Freshwater microbial communities from meromictic Lake La Cruz, Castile-La Mancha, Spain - LaCruzMarch2015_14m | ecosystem: Environmental > Aquatic > Freshwater > Lake | place: Spain...
CTCCCTCCGGGGTTCCCTACGCGAAAATCAGCGATTCCTCCCCCTGAAAATGGCCCCCGGTTGGTAATTGTCGCCAGGGGTCAGTTTTAATTGTCGCCGCGAACCATTTATAATTGTCGCTGGACACGAGGATGCCCGTAGAATCGTTTTGATTGCCGAGGTGTGGCATGGGTCTATGAGATTCCCGCCTCTTGACTTTTGCCGGGATGCGGCGCACCTTGGCCCGGTTATGAAGTACCTGCTCATGTCATTTCTGGCGGCGGTAGGGTTCCCCATCCTCCTGCTGGTCTCGTTCCTTGGAGGGGCGTTCCTGTTCATCACCATCCTCGCCGCGCTTTAGCGGAATCAAAAAAGCGCTTGACCTGCCCCGGCTCTCGGGGCATACCTCACCCCGTCACGGTGGAAGCCGTGACCGCCTTTGGTAAAGGCCGGGAGTAGTGCCCTGGCTGGCGAACAAACACCAATCAAGTCCTGCCCGCAGCGATAGCCCCCGGCTCACCCCGGCACGGCGATAAGGCTTCCACCTTCGCAGCGGGCAGGACTTTTTTTTGGAAGAAATACCATGAGCACAGTTCAGACAAACGAACCCCAGGAGATGGACTACCTCCCTCCCTTGGATCATTATATCGCAGCATCACTGGCCGCAGTTCAAACGCTGGCCGCAATCGAGAGGGCAGCGGATCTACTGCCGGGGGCATTGATCGACGATTGGATTGAGGGAATCGAGAGCAACAGCTACGACCGCGCCGCGCTCGACAATTGGGCGAGATGGATCGCGGACGGCTACGTGGATGACGACGGGGAGCCGCTCGACGAAGAGGAGGTGCGCCGCATGCTCAAGCCCGTGTTCGCGGCCCGTGAGGTTGCCAATTCTGGCAACCTCACCACATAGATGGTTTGATTCCCCAGATTGGGGGAATCAAAATGATTTGCCGGATTTGGCAGATCAAACACAAGCCCGCCTCTGGAAACGGAGGCGGGCTTTTCGTGTGGATTCTGACAAAGTGCCAACGAGTGCCAATTGGAAAATGACTGACTCGATTTGAAAACGATGCAGTGAACGCCTCGGCTTCCATTGGATTTAGTGCCAATTGAGTGCCAATAAAGTGCCAATAAGCCCCGTTTTTGGGTGTTTTCGCCTGTGCGTCAGTGTGCAAACTTTGAGAGAGGAAAAAGCCCGCTGAGCCTTTATCTAAGCCACTTCCCTAGGTAAAGAGGGTGGCAGCGCGTACGGGATTTGAACCCGTGCACCAGCCTTGAGAGGGCTGTGTCCTAACCCCTAGACGAACGCGCCGTATGAGGGACCTCTGAAAATATCACTTGGCGTGGGTCTTGCAAGCATGGAAATTGGGCCTGTGATTGTATACATTAAACCTTGGTGTCCGTGGTGCGTCGATGCGGTCGCTTGGATGAAGGCGCGCGGGATGGAATTTCAGGAGGTCGATGTGCTGACCGACCGGCCCGGCCATGCCCGGATGGTCGAGATCTCCGGCCAGAGCCTGACCCCGACGCTCGAGATGCCGGATGGCACGGTGCTGGCCGATTTTGACACCGGGCAGCTGGAGCAGTTCCTGAAGGGCCGCGATGCTGTTTGACATCCTGCTGGTCGCCGCGGCCGGGGTCATGTGTGCGGCGCTGCGCACGTTCCGGCATCCGGCGGTTTTTCGGCTCGGGACGCTCGGGCTGGTGGCGACGTCATTTCTTGCGGGCTGGCTTCTTGGGGGAAGCCTGATGACCGGGGCCATTTTTGCGTCGACGTGGTTTCTGATGCCGTGGCTGGAGATCCTGACCCGGGTGCGCCGGATGCGGCTGCCGGTCGAGCGAAGCGTCTCCGCGTGTCCGCCGCCCTCGCGGGTCACGTTCCCATCGCTGGGAGACCTGAGCGATGAGATGGAGGCAGGCGGATTTGACCATGCGGAGGACGTCTGCTGGACGCATGAGGACACCAAACATTTTTACCGCCTCTACCTGAACCGGGAGCGGAATACGATCGGGGCGATCTCGCTCGTCGAGCAGCCGGAGATGGCATTTTATTACATCTCGTTCCGGACGCGATCTTGCGAAGGCCGCCTGGCGACGACGTGGAACTATCCGTTTTCGTTCGGCCTGCATCCGTTCCCCGGCAGCCGCGTGCAGCGGTTGGATGGGGGGGAGTCAATTCGGCAGATGATGGATCGGCACGGGGAGTTCGTTGGGGCTGAGTTCGGTCCGCACGGGTGCGCGGTGACCGACACCTCCCCGAGCGAGGAGCTCCAGCAGGACCTGCGCGGCCAGCTCAACCACAACATCGCCTGCGGGATCCTCTGCCGCGAGGGGGACCAGATGATCCGCTACACGGCACGCGGCATGTTTTTCTTGTGGTTCCAGTTCCTTCGCGATTTTGTGAGGTTCTCATGAGCCTGGCCCGGACGATCGACCATACGCTCCTCAAGCCGGACGCGAGCGGCCTCGACATCATCCGGCTTTGCCAGGAGGCGCAAACCTATGGGTTTTTCAGCGTGTGCGTGAATTCCTCGCGGGTATCGCTGGCGTCGGAGGTGCTGGCCGGGTCCGGGGTGAAGGTTGCGGCCGTGACCGGGTTCCCGCTGGGCGCGATGGATTCGCTGGCCAAGGCGTTTGAGACCGAGCGTGCGGTCGCCTGCGGGGCTGACGAGATCGATACGGTGCTGGCCGTCGGATTTCTTCGGGAAAATCGTCTGGACGTCGTACTTCAGGACCTCGAACTGGTCGTCCGGGCGGCCGGACAGTCTCCGGTAAAAGTCATCTTGGAGACGTGCCTTCTGAGCGATGACCAGAAACGCACCGCCTGCGCCATGGCGTTGGATGCGGGCGCGGCATTCGTCAAAACGTCCACGGGATTCAGCACCGGGGGAGCGACGGTGGATGACGTTCGGATTCTTGCCGCCGCGGTGGGCGGGCGATGCCAGGTCAAGGCATCCGGCGGAATCCGGGATGCTGCGACCGCGCGGGCGATGCTGGAGGCGGGGGCCTCAAGGCTCGGGACGTCGAACGGGATTGCCATCGTTCAAGGGGCTTCAGCAGCCGCAGAATATTGACTGCTTCTTCACCCCCATCCCAACCGGAGCGGGTGCTAGAATTAAAGGGTCGTGCCGAACAAGGCCCCGACGCCAGCGGTGAGGGCCATGGCTAGCGCACCCCAAAAGGTCACGCGCACGACAGACTTGCCAATAGAGGAACCTCCCGCTTTGGCGGCCACGGCGCCGAGCAAAGCAAGGAACAACAGCGAACTCCCGGAGACCGACCACGTGAGGACCTCCCGAGGCATGATGAAAACCAGCAGCAGCGGCAAAGCGGCACCGACGGTGAAGCTGCCCGCCGAGGCGAAAGCGGCCTGGACGGGACGTGCGCTGAGTGTGTCGGAAATGCCCAATTCATCACGGGCGTGTGCACCCAGGGCGTCCTTGGCCATCAGTTGCGTGGACACCTGTTTGGCGAGGTCGGGATCAAGCCCGCGCATGACGTAGATGGCCGCGAGTTCGGCATGTTCGTTTTCGTCGTCCGTGGCCAACTCTTTGCGCTCCCGCTCCAGATCCGCACCCTCCGTGTCGGCTTGGGAACTGACGGAGACGTATTCTCCGGCAGCCATTGACATCGCCCCAGCGACAAGCCCGGCCATTCCTGCGACCAGCACGCTATTGCGCGTGGCTTCAGCAGCTGCGACGCCCACGATCAAGCTGGCCGTGGATAAGATGCCGTCATTGGCCCCGAGCACCGCCGCGCGCAGCCAACCCACGCGTTGGGTGCGATGTTTTTCAGTATGTTTCATAAGGAATTTGGCACATCGCAATCATACGAAGATCCACCCAGAGATCCAGCGGGAGTGAGGGGTGACATCGCCACCGCAAGACTGCAGGGAATTGCCTTTGCCGCCCATTATTTTGTGTCCATCGTTCTTGGGGCTTCGCGAAGTCCGGCCGCGTAGGCTCCGAAGACGAGCTGGATTTCATCCCGCACCCGGCGGAATTCGCCCATGATTTCCTCATCCGTTCCGGTTGCGTGGGCAGGATCGTCAAATCCCCAGTGGTGGCGATGAACCTGCCCCGGGAACATCGGGCAGGCCTGATCGGCATTGCCGCAGACCGTGATGACCGTGTCGACCTGGCGAGAGAGAAATTCGTTCATGTGCTTCGAGGTATGGGCGGAGATGTCGATGGCGATCTCGGCCAGCGCCGCGATGGCCTTCGGATGGACAAATCCCGCAGGGTTTGAGCCCGCGCTGTGGACGTCAACAAGATCGCCGGCGGCGGCCCGGAGGATGCCTTCTGCCATGTGGCTGCGGCAGGAGTTTCCGGTGCAGAGGATGAGGACGGATGGTTTGGTTGGCATGGATGGGGAGGAGGGCTAGCCGCAATGGTCTTCACGCAAGTGGCATCGGCATCCTGCCGATGCGATGGAGCATGGGCTGGATGCCCATGCCACGATTTTCTGCAAAGTGAATAGCATTAATTTCATTACATCGCAGGCATGCCGAAAATCAAGCAAGCGCCTGGGGGGGATACAGAACATCGAACATCGAACATCGAACATCGAACATTCGGGCGCGGCCAAGCTGAACCTGTTGCTCGTCGAATGCGATGAGTTGATCCACATTTTCCTCACCAGCATCCGACCCCCCGAATCACGTTCCCGCACCCCATTCAAACTTCGATGTTCAATGTTCAATGTTCGATGTTCCTTTCGCATGTCCGGTGATACGAATGTTTTGGTGTTACGGCGCACTAGTGGCAATGTTCATTTTTCCATCGCCCGGCGGACGGACTGGCAGGCTTGGGATTCGAGGAAGGCGCGGTCTTTGTCGGACATCGCATGGGCACCCATGCGATCGGCCTCTTCAATGATCTCGCGCGGGAAAAACCTCCTCCGGAACCACAGGGCGACATGGACCAGGCCGATGAGGAACGGCACTTCGATGAGCGGTCCGACGACGGTGGTGAAGGCCACGCTGGAGGCGACGCCAAAGACGGCGATGGCAACGGCGATGGCCAGCTCGAAGTTGTTGCCCGAGGCGGTGAAGGCCAGCGTCGCGCTGCGGCTGTAATCGGCTCCCGCCCATCGTCCCATGAAGAAGCTGACCACAAACATGATTGCAAAATAACAACCCAGCGGCAGCGCGATGCGCAGCACGTCGAGCGGCAGGGACACGATCGTTTCCCCCTTGAACATAAACATCACCACAATCGTGAAAAGCAGCGCGATCAGCGTGATGGGCGAGATGCGGGGAATGAATTTTTTTTCATACCACTCGCGCCCTTTGAGCGGAATAAGGATGATCCGGCTGAGGACACCGGCGGCGAACGGAATGCCCAGATAAATCATCACGCTCACAAAAATCTCCCCGATCGTGACATCGGTCACCGTCTTGCCACCGATGCCCTGGACCATCGAGAGGTCGATCCCCAGCAGCCCAGGCAGCCAGGTGATGAAGACCCATGCATAAATCCCGAAGAAGAGAATCTGGAAAACGCTGTTGATGGCGACGAGGCCTGCGCAGTATTCGCTGTTGCCCTTGGCGAGTTGGTTCCAGACGAGGACCATCGCAATGCAGCGCGCGATGCCGACCAGGATCAGCCCGACCATGTACTCCGGATGGTTGTGCAGGAAGAGAACCGCAAGCCCGAACATCAGGAGCGGACCGACAACCCAGTTCTGCAGGAGCGAGATGCCAAGAATTTTGGTGTTGGAGAAGACCCGGGGCATCTCCTCGTACCGCACCTTGGCCAGGGGCGGATACATCATGAGGATGAGGCCCACCGCGATCAGAAGATTCGTCGTGCCCACAGTCACCGGCGCAAACAACGCCTCGGGGTCGGAAATGAAAAAGTGGCCGATGCCGACGCCGAGACCCATGGCCACAAAGATCCACAGGGTCAGGTAGCGGTCGAGAAATGACATCCTTTTGGCGATAGAATTGCTCATGGTAAAATAAGATTTAGGCGGGGCCGTTATATTCCGGCAGGTCGATCAGCAGCACTTGCCGCCGCCGCTGCCCCCGCAACACCCTGACGGCTCCCCGGAGAAAAGCTGCTCCTCGGCCTGCTTGATGGCGGAATCCGCGCCGCGGGCGACCATGCGGCCGATCTCGATGGCGTGACGGATCTCGGCCTCGGGGATCCCGAGCTCGGTGGCGCGGGCGACGTGGTGTTCGAGGCAGGGTTGGCAATGGGCGGCCACGGAGGCGCCAAGGGCGATGAGTTCTTCGGTGTGTTCGTTCATGGTATTTTGGTGTGTTGAGGATTGTTGCTAGATCTTCGAGAGGAGTGATTCGAGCGCCGCGGCTCCGGTCGGGTTGTTGACCTGCCAATCGATGAGGGCGGCTTTGTTGTCGCTCAAGGATTGAACTTCCTTTAGGTAGGTGATTTCCCGAAGGGCCCGCTCGCGCAAGAGCGGATCTTTCAGGTCGAGCCGCATGAGGCTCTGATTGATCACCCAGGCGGCGGGCCCGATGCCGGCGCGGCGGAGATCGTCTTGCAGGGCGGAGGCTTCATGCACCGGCGTTGATTCGGGCAGGGTGATCAGAAAGACGTGGGTGTAGTCGGGATTGCGCAGGCGGGGGAGCAACTCATGGACTTCCTCCGGCATGCCCCCGGCGCTCCGGCTCTGGCGGCTCAGCTCCCGTTGGTAGGACTGCGATGCGTCGAGAAGCAGGAGAGTGTGCCCGGTGGGAGCGGTGTCGAGGACCACAAACCCATGCTTTGCCCCGGCCACCGTGCGGGCAAAAGCGCGGAAGACCGCGATTTCCTCCGTGCAGGGCGAGCGCAAATCCTCTTCAAGCAGCGAGAGGGACTCCGCGTCGAGACCTGCGCTTTTTTCGGCAAGCACCTGACGGACGTAGGAGGCGGTTTCAACCGCCGGGTCAATGCGGCCGAGCGTCAGCCCGGCGACTTCTCCGCCGAGAGCGGCGTTCACATGAGCTGCGGGGTCGGTCGTCGAAAGGGTCACCTTGTGTCCCTGCCTCGCCAGCCACACCGCCACTGCTGCCGCAACCGTCGTCTTTCCAACCCCACCCTTGCCCATCGTCATGATCACTCCCCGACCCTTGGCGGCAATGGGTTCCAGGAAGTCCGCCAGATCGGAAAACGTGGGAGGTGATTCGTGAAGATCGGCGCCCCCGGCCGCCGGGAATGGCCGATCGCCCGAAGCAAGCAGGTCGCGAAGGGCGGGCACTCCGAGCAAATTGTGTGGCCTGAGCGCAATGCGGTGAACGGGCAGGCTGGCCAAAAAACGGGATGACTCCGCAAGTGCGGAATCCTGGCGACTCACCAGGGCCGCCGCAACCGGGTCGTCGTGGACCGTCGCGGTGAAAATCCCGTTGAGAATCAGGACCTGGTTGGCAATGCCGAGGTGGCCTAGTTCGGCAGTGGTGCGGGCCGCCTCCATAAGGGGGGCGGTCTGGGCGCGGCTCACAAGCACGACGACGGTCCGCGATGCATCGGCGAGGCTGGCGAGCGCCGTCTCATAAATGGCACGCTGTTGGCCCAAACCAGTCAGCGGACCGAGGCAGGACGTGCCTGATGTGTTGTCCGCAAAAAACCCTGTCCACGCCTTCGGGAGTGCGAGCAAACGCAACGTGTGCCCGGTGGGGGCGGTGTCGAAAACGACATGGTCAAAACCGGCCGCCGCATCCGGGTCGCCAAGGAGTCGCGAGAATTCATCGAAGGCGGCGATCTCCATCGTGCATGCGCCGGAAAGCTGCTCCTCCATGCTCCGCAGCGCGGCCTCGGGAAGCATGCCCCGCATCGGGCCGATGATCTTCTCGCGGTAGGCCGCAGCCGCTCCCGCTGGATCAATGTTCATCGCGAACAGGCCCGCGACCGCCGGAACCGGGGCCGGTTGCGATGCGAGTTTGACCTCGAGCACCTCGTCGAGATTCGACGCCGGATCGGTCCCGACCAGGAGAACCCGTTTGCCTGAGTCTGCCAATGCCACGGCTGATGCGCAGGCCAGCGAGGTTTTTCCAACCCCGCCCTTGCCAGTGAAAAAGGAAAAGCGCGGAGCTTGGGCGAGCCAGGGCGCTTGGATTGTCTGTGTTGTCTCCAAAATTAATTGATATTCGCGGGGATTTCCCCTTCACATTCGCGGAGCCAGCTCCCGCCCGTTTCTTGATCGGGATAGTGCCCTTTGAGGACGAGCTCCCCATCGACAAAAATCAGCGGCAATACTTCCACCCCCTCGCGGTCCAGCAGGTCCCGCACGGCCGCGTTCTGCACAAAAGCCATGGGCTGCTGGGCCAGGTTGTAGCGATCCACCTGGATACCATGACCCCTCAGCTGGGCAAGCATCCCGGCGACTCGCGGCAAGGCCGGATCCACATCCGGCCCGCAAACACCCGTGTTGCAACACATGGCAGGATCATAAATGGCAATTTTTTTCATACTTCGTCCCCGGTTGAAATTTACGCCGTCATAGAAAAATCATTCAGCGTGCGCACGCCGCCCTCATCGATTTGCTGTGCGTCTCGTTGATCCCGTCCACGCAGTCAAAGAAGCTGGCCAGGCAGGGGCACTTCAGCCGGTAATATTGGTTCAGCCCGCGCTTTTCCACGCTGACGAGACCGGCCGCCTTCAGGAGGGCGAGATGCTTGGAAACCGTCGACATGTCCGCCCCGACCACCTCGGCCAGCTCGCACACGCACCTCTCCCCAGCCTCCAGCGCCGCCACCATCTGGATGCGCGAAGGATGCGCCAGGCTCTTGATGACCTGAGCCCGCAAAACCGCTTTGGAACGTGAGAGAGACATGGGAATAAAGAAGACTATTTGCATAAATAGCCAAATAGTAAAGGGGAAAAGCTCCAAGTGTTACCTATGTATTGAACCAGAAGTGTTACCTATGTTCTGACCACGCCCCGCGCCCCACGCCGCGCGATCAAAAATCAACAATCGGGAATCATCAACCAGAGGTGTTTGAATAATAGACATTCCGCTTGGCGGACTACACTAGGGGGCAAGGGCATTTCTGCCCTTGGTCGAACGGCTCTGCCCGCTTGCGGGCCTTGTTTGGCGGCTTCGCCGCGAGGACTCGGACAGGGCCAGGAATGACCCTGCTCCTTATGGGCAGAGATCGTGGGAAAGCCCTCACCGTACAGACTGCTGTGTTATTTTGGAGTCGGGCCGATTGAGAGGTGTCCTGCGGGTAGGTTCGAGCCCCGCTTAGCCTTCGATGAGCGAGGCGAGGCGTTTGACTCCCGGGAACGAAAGCATTTCGGCCCAGGTGCATTTGACGAGGTCGATATCTGCGGAGGGCAGGACGTCGATCCAGGCGGCGCCGGCATCCGGTGGGAAGTCCGAGGGCAGGATGACCCGGGCATGGACATCAAACGGGATGAACCGGTAGCGCGACCAGGCGGACTCATGGGTGCGTGCGGGTTCGCCTGCGGTGTGGTACGGCTCGACGCGGTCGCCCGGGTTGAGGCGCTTCAAGACGCTTTTCATGGAGGCGAGCCATCCGGTCGGGGCATCGGTTTGCGGGGCGGGGGCACCGAGCAGGATGAGGGCCGGGACCGGACGTTTGGCGGCTTCCAGCTGGCGGGCGATTTCCAGTGCGGCAATCGCCCCATAGCCGAACCCGCAGAGGTCGAAGGAAAGCGTGGGGTCCTCTTCGAGGAGGGCATCGATCCAGGCGGCAGCGGCTGCTTCCAGCGACGTGTGGGCGGCATCCGGCTGGGATGTTCCCCGCGCTTGAAGGCCAAGGATTTTCCGCTTGGTGCCGAGGGCTACGACGAGGTCGTGGTAGCTTTCCGGAAGCCCGGAGAGCGGAGGGACGAGCACGAGCGGCCGCCCGGATCCTTCCTGCTGGAGGACCGAGACCGGCTGCCATGGGGTTTCCGATGGACGGGGGGGTGCGGTGGCGACCACCCGCGCGGCCGAGGGGGTTGGCTTCGGGGCGCTTTGGGGTTTCGGCAGCAAGTCCGCGTCCACCCAGCCCCCGCGGGTCAGCGGCCATTCTTCGACGGGAATCGTGCCCGGAAATTTTTCGCGGGAGAGCGTCCAGAGGCAGGCCGCCTCGAACGTATCCAGGGCGGCGCCGGTGGAGAGGAGGTCGGCCGCGCGATCCGAGCAGGTGAGGCCGGGGGCGCAGGTTCCTTCGATCGAGAGGCTGCCGTCGGGCGATCTCCAGGCTTGGAGGCCGGTCTCAATCCCCCGGCGGCCGTGCGGGTTGGCGAGGGATTTCCAATCCGGGCACTTGATCCAAAAACGCCCAAGAAATCCGGGAGGGATTTCGTGTGCGTCGGCATCGGTCACCGAGGCCTCGATCCCACCGACCGGGAATCCTGCCGGGAGGAAGAGGCCCGGCGAAACGGGCTTCGTGTTTGCGACGCCGAGGCCGCAGAGGCTGGCCGGGCTGAAAAACGGGATCGTGCGGACGCGGCCGCCGGTGCACGACGTCCAGATCTCGTTTGCGCGGCCGGTCGCCTTCCCCAATTCCACCGCGACGACCTGGAGCGGAGAGTCAAGGACCTCTGGCTCGTGCGCCCACCGGGCGGCCTGGTTTGCCCATTCCGGAGAGGTGAGGCGGAGGTGGGTGGCCGACGAGCGGATCGGGTCGAGCAGGTCGTCGCCGGGGACGATGGCTGTGCCGCCGTTCAGGAGCGGGATCAGCCACTCATCAAAAAATGCGCCGCCGCCGGCCGCGGAGTGGGCGAGGAACGAATGTCCCGGCTGGAAGTCGAGCGTGCGGGCCCCCTCGCGGGCGGCTGAGGTCAGCATCTCATGCGTTAGCGCGCGGATGATTGGGGCCGGGCCGTCCGGGTGGCCGGCGAGGATCGCTGCCGGCGAACTCCCTGTCAGCGAGAGGGGCGGGCAATCCGCCGTCTCCAGCGACTCCCAATCCTGATCGAGGATGATGCGGCGGCGTGTCGAGGTATCGAGGAGCGGCGCGCTGGCGGCATCGCAGAAGACGACCCCGGCATCGTGCGAGGCGAGCATCGATTCAATCCAGTCCGGCGGGGCGGAGGGATCCAGCGCGAGGCAGAGGTTACCGGCCTTCCAGGAGCCGATCAGCGCGATGGCGATCCAGGAGGAGGGGGAAAGGAAGAGCGCAACGTGCCATCCCCCGGCGAGCGTGGCGTGCGCCAAATGCTGGGCGAGACGGTCCGAGAGCGCGTCGAGTTCGCGGTAGGTGAGCTCGTAGTCGCCGTCCTTCACCGCGATGGCATCCGGCGTGCGCGCGACAATTTCCTGGAATGCGGCGAGCGTTGTCGGCGGCCGTTCGAGCGGCTCGGGCCCGCGCGACCATTCTTTGAGGGTGCGGGTTTCCTGGGGAAGCAGGAGCGGGATCTGTGAGGCCGGTTTGGAGGTTAAGGGTTCGACGGACTCGATGAGCGCGGCGAGGCGGAGAAGGAGGTGCTGGGCGGCGGCCTCGCTGCCCAGAGGGCCGCGCACATGCAGCGCAAGGTCGGGTCGGGCCTCCAGCCACAGCAAGTCGGGCGGGTTACGGTGGATGCGCGCGTCAAAATTGATCCAGCGCGGGAGCGCGGTATGGATGATGTCGTTGACGTCCGGGTTCCCCCAGGCGAACCCGGTGCGCAGGTCGGAGAGCGAGAAGCTGGGCTCGGCGGCGGCGAGTGCGGCTGCGGGGGAGATCCACGCATTTGCGCGCAGCGTGTCCGCATCGAGGCCGTCAGGCCATCGCTTCGCGCCCCAATCGAGGACGACGGGAAGCCAGTTTTCAAAATACCCGACATCATGGGTCGACCGTCGGGCATCGGTCCGGTGGAGGGCGACATTGCCTTCGGCGCCGAGGCGCCGGAGCGTGAGCGCCCAGAGGAAGCCGATGATCGCGCCGGGGTCGCGGTCCTGGACCGCAGCAAAAAATCGCGCGGATTCCTCGCGCCCGATCGGGAGTTTTGCCGACACGACATCGCTGGCCCCGCTGCGGGGATGAAGGACGAGCGGCATGGAGGCGGATTTCAAGATCGGCGCCCAGGCTGCTGCAGAGGCCGATGGCAGGGCGGGGGGCTCCTCGGGCGAGAGCGGCTGCTCGAGAGCGATCAGCCAGTCCAGAAGTGCCCGCGTGATCGACGTCTCATCGAGCAGGTATTCCGGGGTGGAGAGAAGAAAATGGGAGCCGCCGCCGGGAAGCAGGATCTCCGAAAAGCGGACGAGTCCGGCCGCGTCGAATGTTTCGCGCGCGTCATCGGCCTGGAATTGATTCCATCGCTCCGGAATTTCTGCGGCGTCCACCGATGTCCAATCGAGTTCCTTCCACGTCGTCCCGCCCGCATCCGTCCGGGTGGTGATCACCTCTCCGCCCGGCCCGCGGGAGAAGGAAGATCTGAGGATCGGATGGGCCGAGCAGACGGCCTCCCATGCCTGCCGCAGGGCGGCGCGGTCGGTGCGCTCGCCGAAGCTGATCGAAACCTGCGTGGGGAACTTCGCGGGCTGGCTCTCCGAGCGGAGAAATGCCGCCGCCTGCATGGGGTTGGCCGCGAGCTCGTTCATGGCGTAGGCCATTAAAGCCCCTTATCCGTGACCGCGCCCTCGGAGGCGGTGGAGACGTGCGATGCATATTTGGCGAGCACGCCGCGGTGGTAGCGGGGTTTCGGCTTCTTCCATTTGGCAAGCCGGGCCTGGATCTCCTTTTTTGTGATCCCGAGCGTGAGCTGCCGGGTTTTGGCTTCGATCGTGATCGGGTCGCCGTTGCGGACAACCGCCAGCGGGCCGCCTTCGAAGGCTTCGGGAGTGATGTGACCCACCACGAATCCGTGGGTGCCCCCGGAGAACCGGCCGTCGGTGATGAGCGCGACATCCTTGCCGAGGCCGCATCCCATCACCGCGCTGGTCGGGGAGAGCATCTCCCGCATGCCCGGACCCCCGCGGGGTCCCTCGTAGCGGATCACGATCACGTCGCCCTTGCGGATCTTTCCGGCCAGGATCGCGTCCAGCGCCTTTTCCTCGGACTCAAACACCCGGGCGGTTCCGCGGAACGACTCGCCCTCTTTGCCGGAGATCTTTGCGACCGCGCCATCCGGGGCGAGGTTGCCGCGCAGGATGACCAGGTGGCTTTCCTTTTTGAGGGGCTTGCTGATCGGGGCGATGATTTCCTGGCCCTTCGGGTACGGTTTGAAGGCGGACAAATTCTGTTTGAGCGACTTGCCGGTGACCGTGAGGCAGCCGCCGTGCAGGAGCCCGGCTGCGAGGAGTTCCTTCATCATCGGGACGATCCCGCCGATCCCGACGAGCTCGGACATCAGGAAGCGTCCGCTGGGCTTGAGGTCCGCCAGCACCGGCACGTTTTTGCCGATGCGTGTGAAGTCGTCGATCGAGAGCTTCACGCCCGCCGAGTGGGCGATCGCGAGGAGGTGGAGGACCGAGTTCGTCGAGCCGCCGAGCGCGATTGACACCGTGATCGCATTTTCGAAGGCTTCCTTCGAGAAGATGTCTGAAGGCCGGATCCCCTTCTTGAGCAGGTTGATCACCGCCTTGCCCGCCTCGCGGCAGTCGGCGACCTTATGCTTTGAGATTGCCGCCTGCGCGGAGCTGTTCGGGAGGCTGAACCCGAGCGCCTCGATCGCCGAGGCCATCGTGTTTGCCGTATACATCCCGCCGCACGACCCGGGGCCCGGGATCGCGCACGACTCGACGTCGTGGAGTTCCTTGTCCGAAATCTTGTTGGCGGCGCGCTGGCCGACGGCCTCGAAGACGGATACGACGTCGAGGTTTTTTCCGGCGAGGCAGCCGGGGAGGATCGTTCCTCCGTATACGAAGACCGCCGGCCGGTTCATGCGCGCGATCGCCATCATGCAGCCGGGCATATTTTTGTCGCATCCCCCGATGGCAACGAACCCGTCAAACCCCTGGCAGCCGACAACAGTTTCGATCGAGTCGGCGATCACCTCGCGCGAGACGAGCGAGTACTTCATCCCCTCGGTGCCCATCGAGATGCCGTCCGAGATCGTGATCGTGTTGAAGATCGTCGCCTTGCCGCCGGCTGCGTCGATCCCGAGCGCGGACTCGCGGGCGAGCTGGTCGATGTGCATGTTGCACGGGGTCACCATGCTCCAGGTCGAGGCCACGCCAATCTGCGGCTTTGCAAAATCGCTCTCCTTGTAGCCGACCGGATAGAGCATCGCCCGGCTCGGAGCGCGGCTTAGGCCATCAAGGACAACAGAGGAATGCGGGCGCATCTGCGCGGAGGACTTGGAACTCATAAGCTGAGCACGATAGCAGAGGAGGGGGATGGGGCATCAAGGCTTAAACCGCAAATCCCGCCAGCTCGCCGGCGAGCCCGCGCTCGTCGCCAACGCTGAATTCCTCGGCGGCCGCAACGTCGACCGAGCGGCCGTCGTCGTGGACAAACTCGAGGATGAGCGGCCGGGGGCCGGGGAACCGGCGCACGCAGTCGAGGATCGTGCCGAGGTCGGCCTCGCCGACCTTGCTCCGGGCGAGGCGCAGGCGGACCGGCTTCACCGACGCCTTCGGCTTGAGCGGGGCGAGGGCGCCGGCCGTGGCGCGGACAGAGTCCTCGCGGCGGGTCACGCGGGCGTTCACCGAGATCGCCGCCCCCGGGACGAGGAGCCCGGCGTTTTTTGTGAACGCCTCCTCCCAGGCGGTGATCTCGATCGATCCGGTGAAGTCCTCCAGAACGAGCACGCCGAACGGTTTTCCATCCTTTTTTGTAAACTTCTTTTCGACCGTCGCCAGGAGTCCGGCGAGCTTGAACGTCCCGCTCTCCTCGGCCTGGAGCGCCTGCGCCACCGTTGAAAATTTCCCGGAGTCGAAGTGCCCGGCAAACCGGTCGAGCGGGTGCCCGCTCACATAGTACCCGAGGAGTTCCTTCTCAAACGCGAGCATCTCGTGCTGCGGCCAGGGATCGATCGGGTTTGTGCGCGAGCTGCCTTTTCCCGCCTTGGCGGATGGCATCGCGAGGTCGTCGAAGAGCGAGACCTGCCCGCTCGCGCGGTCGCGCTGGACCGCCGCCGCAGCCCCCATCGCGGACTCGATGTCCGCAAAGAGCTGCGAGCGGAACCTTCCGAAGCAATCGAACGCCCCGCACTTCACCAGGCTCTCGACGATCTTCCGGTTCACCGTGCGCGAATCCAAGCGCGAACAGAATTCCTCCAGCGACTGGAACGGCCCGTTTTTTGACCGTTCCGCGATGGCGGATTCCATCGCGCCGGCGCCGACGTTTTTGATCGACCCGAGCCCGAACCGGATTGCGCTCGCATCTTCCTGCGGGGTGAATTTGAGGTCGCTCGAATTGATATCTGGCGGGCGGATTGCGATCTCCATGCGCCGGCACTCGCCGATGACCTCGGCGAGGCGCTCGACCGTGCTGGCGTCGAAGCTGAGCATCGCCGACATGAACTCCAGCGGATAGTGGGCCTTGAGGTAGGCGGTCTGGTACGAGATCCACCCGTACGCCGCGCTGTGGCTCTTGTTGAACCCGTACTCCGCAAACTTGGCGACGAACCCGAAGATCGCATCTGCAATCTTCGGCGGGATGCTGTTGATTTTCCCGCAGCCCTCGACGAAGCGCGCGCGTTCCTGCTCCATCTTCTTGGCGTCCTTCTTTCCCATCGCCCGCCGGAGGAGGTCGGCGTCGCCCAGCGAATACCCGGCCAGCACGCTCGCCGCGCGCTGCACCTGTTCCTGATAAACGATGATCCCGTACGTCTCGGAACAAACTTTCTCGAGGAGAGGGTGAAGGTACTCGATCTTCTTCAGGCCCTTTTTCCGCTCGATGTATTCCGGGATGAACTGCATCGGGCCCGGACGGTAGAGCGCGCCCAGCGCAATGATGTCGTCGATCGCGCCCACATCAAAATTTTTGCAGAACCCGGTGATCCCGCCGCTTTCCATCTGGAAGATCCCGAGCGTCTCCCCCCGGTTGTAGATGTCAAATGTCAGGCGGTCGTCGGTCGGGATTTTTGCGAGGTCAAAGGTGGCGTCCTTCTTATGGATCAGGCGGACCGCCTCATTCATGACCGTGAGCGTCTTGAGCCCGAGGAAATCCATCTTGAGCATGCCGAGGTCGGTGAGCGGGCCCATCGCATATTGGGTGACCACCTCGTTTTCTTTTCCGCGGCAGAGCGGGATAAACTCGTCGAGCGCGCGGTCGCCGATGACGACGCCCGCCGCGTGGATCCCGGTGTTCCGGCTCAGCCCCTCCAGGACGGTCGCGTAGTCCCAGAGCTGGCGGACCGGCGGCTCGTTTTCGATCGCGGCGGCCAGCTCGGGGTTCTTTTTGGCGGACTCCGCGAGGTCGATGTTCAGCTCGTTCGGGATCATCTTCGCGATCCGGTCGCCGTCGCCGTAGCTCCATCCGAGCACGCGCCCGACGTCGCGCACGACGCTCTTCGCGCCGAGCGTGCCGAACGTCACGATCTGCGAGACCGCGCGCTCGCCGTACTTTTGGCGGACGTATTCGATGACTTCGCCGCGGCGGTCCATGCAGAAGTCGACGTCGATATCCGGCGGGCTGATCCGCTCGGGGTTCAGAAACCGCTCGAAGATGAGCCCGTAGCGGAGCGGGTCGATATCGGTGATTTCGAGCACGTACGCGATCAGCGATCCTGCTGCCGATCCGCGGCCGGGGCCGACCGGGATCCCCTGCTTTTTTGCGTAGGCGATAAAATCCCAGACGATGAGAAAATAGCTGACAAACCCGGTCTTTTCGATGACCGAGAGCTCGTACGCGAGGCGCTCCTGCAGCTCGGGATCCGTCCCCGCGCGCTCGCCATACCGCTGGCGGAGCCCCTCGTAGCAAAGGTCCCGCAGATAGGCCTCGCGGGTCGTTCCGGAGGGCGCCTCGTAGGCCGGATACTTCGGCTTGCCAAACTCCATCTCGAACTGGCACCGCTCGGCGATCGCCAGCGTGTTGTCGCACGCCTCAGGGAGCTCGGCGAAAAGCGCGCGCATCTCCTCCGGCGACTTGAAGTAAAGCTCCGGGACGTAGCGCATGCGCTTTTCATCCAGGACCATCGAGCCGGTCCCGATGCAGATCAGGATGTCGTGCGCCTCGTGGTGCGAGCGCTCAAGAAAATGCACGTCGTTCGCCGCCACGAGCCCGAGGTCGAGCGATCGCGCGATCCGGACGAGGTCCGGGTTGCACCGGCGCTGCGCGTCGATCCCGTGGTCGTGCATCTCGATGAAATAGTTTTGTTTTCCAAAGATGTTCCGATACCCGGCCGCCGCCGCTTCGGCGGCCTGGTAATTCCCCATCTGGAGGTGGGAGTTGACCTCGCCCTTCAGGCACCCGCTCAGCACGATGAGTCCTTCGGAATGTTTGGCCAGCAGCTCCTTGTCCACCCTCGGCTTGTAATAAAACCCCTCCAGGTGCGCGGCGGTCACCAGCTTTACCAGGTTCTGGTATCCCGTCGCATCGGCGGCCAAAACGGTCAGGTGGTAGGCGGTGTCCTTCCCGGATGACGCATTTTTTTCGGTCATCCCCCCCGGCGCGACATACAGCTCGCACCCGATGATCGGCTTCACCCCGTAATCCTTCTTGGCCTGATAAAACGGGACCGCTCCGTAGAGGTTCCCGTGGTCGGTCAGAGCGACCGCCGGCATCCCGAATTCCTTCGCCTTCTTGATGTAGTCCGCCACCCGAACCGCCCCGTCGAGCAGCGAATATTCCGAATGGCAATGGAGGTGGACAAATGACATCCCGGCATACTACGCGCTCAAACCCGCCCGTGTCGAATTCCTTGGAGGGACGACCTCCGTGTCGTCCGATTTTGGCTGCCTTGCAAGCCAACAAGTGGGCGCTGACGGAGCATCGCCCTCCATAGGGAACGAACGCGCTGGAGGGACGACCTCCGTGTCGTGATTTTGTCTTCTCAGCTACCGGGCTGCGCGCAAGCGGGCGAGGGCATCTCGGGCGGCTCCGGAGTCCAGCGCGTCTCCGGCCAGCGACCATCCGGCTGAAAGGTCGGCGGCTTTGCCGGCGACGACGAGGGCGGCTGCGGCGTTGAGCTGGACGATGGTCCGAGCGCCGTGGCGAAGGTTTCCGGCAAGGACATCCGCGATGGTCCCGGCATTTTCTGCGGCGGTTCCTCCGGCCAGATCGCCGGGGCTGATATTGTTGATTCCGATCTCGGAAGGGTGGATCGAAAACCTTCGGACGCCGGCATCCTGCCAGGCGACCACCTCGGTGGTTCCGAGCGGCGAGATTTCGTCCAATCCGGGTTCCCCATGGACGGCCCAGGCGGAGCGGCGTTCGAGGAGCTGGAAGACGCGGGCATAGACGTCGAGGAGTCCGGGGTCAAAAACTCCGGCGAGCTGGAAGGCCGGTCGGGCCGGATTGAGGAGCGGCCCGAGCATATTGAAGAGGCTGGTTGATCCCCGCTCGGCGAGAAGCTTGCGGACCGGAGCGACCGCTCGAAACGCCGGGTGGTAGTTCGGCGCGAAGAGGAAGCAGCACCCGGCGGATTCCAGGGCGCTGGCCGCGCGGTCGGGAGGAAGGTCGACCCGGACGCCGAGAGCCTCGAGCACATCGGCCCCGCCGGATTTTGAGGTGATCCCGCGGTTGCCATGCTTCACGACCCGCACGCCGCAGGCCGCCACGACAAACATCACGGCGGTGGAGACGTTGAAGAGCCCTGCCCGGTCGCCGCCGGTGCCGCAGACGTCGATCATGTCGCCCGCCGCCGCCGGAAACGGGGTCGCGCGGGCGAGGAGGATGTTGACAAATTCCGCAATTTCCTCCGGCGACTCGCCGCGCTGGTGGAGGGCATGCAGGAAATCCGCGCGGGCTGCGACATCCTGGTTTTCGTCGAGGAGCTCGTCGCAGGCCTGTGCGATTTCATCCGGCGTGAGCGGGGAGCCATCGGCGGCGCGGGCGGTCAGTGATTTCATGGGCCGCCCAGCTGAGCAGGTGGGGGGGGAGAAAACAATCTCTTCCGTTTTGCGGCATTCCTGTTTTTACTCCCGCCTCATGACCGAGCCGGAGGCTTACATCGCACTGAACATGGTCCGCCAGGTCGGGCCGGTCAGGTTGCGGCGTCTCCTGGGCACGTTCGGCTCGCCGGTCCGGGTCCTGGCGGCCCCGCTCCGTGAGCTCCAGCGCGTGGAGGGCATCGGGTCCGATGTCGCGGCTTCGATCCGGGGCTGGGAGGATCAGGTCGACCTGGCCGGGGAGCTGGCGCTGGTCCGGGAATTCGGGGCCGAGGTCGTCACGATCGGGTGCTCCGGATATCCCGCGCTCCTGCGCGAGATCCACGACCCGCCGATCGTTCTCTATGTCTGGGGGAAGCTGGAGGACCGCGACCGGCATGCGATTGGCATCGTCGGAACCCGGAAGCCGAGCCACTACGCCTCGGAATGCGCAAAAAAGATCTCCTACCAGCTTTCGTCCGCCGGGGTGACCATCGTGAGCGGCCTGGCGCGCGGGGTCGATACCTCCGCCCACCAGGGCGCGCTTGCCGCCAAGGGCCGGACGATCGCCGTCATCGGCAGCGGGTTCCTCTCGATCTACCCGCCGGAAAACCAGGAGCTCGCCGAAAAAATTGCCGGTTCTGGCGCCGTCGTCAGCGAGTTTTCGATGCAGGTTGTTGCCGACCGGCAGACATTTCCCATGCGGAACCGGATCATCAGCGGGTGTTCGTTCGGGCTTCTGGTCGTCGAGGCCGGGCAGCGGAGCGGCGCGCTGATCAGCGCGGCCCAGGCCGGCGAGCAGGGGCGCTCGATCTACGCGGTGCCCGGCCGGATCGACCAGCCGGGGGCGATCGGCTCAAACCGTCTCATCCAGCAGGGCGCAAAGCTCATCACCGGGGCAGGGGACATCCTCGACGACATGGGCCTGCTTTTTGCCGAGACTCCCGAGCTCATCCCCGCCGCCGCCCCCGAATTGGCGGGAAACGAGGCCGCCATTTACCGTGCGATCGGGGATTCGGAAACGGCCTTCGACGAGATCGTTGCGAGAAGCGGGTTGCCAACGCCCTCTGTGTCTTCTACGTTGCTCGCCCTCGAAATGAAGAAGCTGGTCCGCCAACGCCCCGGGAGCCGGTTCGTCAAACTTCGCTGATATTATCCCATGCACAAATCCCTCGTGATCGCAGAAAAGCCCAGCGTGGCGGCCGACCTGGCCCGCGTGCTCGGGAAGATCCCCAAAAAAGACGACTACTTCGAGAACGACGAGTACATCGTGACCTCGGCGATCGGCCACCTCGTCGAGCTGTGCCTTCCGAACGAGATGGATAAAAAGCGAGGCAAGTGGAGCTTCGCGAACCTGCCGATCATTCCCGACGCGTTCGATCTGAAGCCGATCGAGAAGACGCAGACCCGGTTCAACCTGATCAAGCGCCTGCTGAAGCGCAAGGATGTCGGCGACGTCATCAATGCTTGCGACGCCGGCCGCGAGGGAGAGCTGATCTTCCACTACCTCGTGAAGCTTTCCGGAACCGACAAGCCGACCCGGCGGCTCTGGCTCCAGAGCATGACGCCCGAGGCGATCCGCGACGGCTTTGCGACGCTGCGAGCGGGCGGCGAGATGGTCCCGCTCGCGGAAGCGGCGGTCTGTCGCAGCGAGAGCGACTGGCTGGTCGGAATCAACGGCACGCGGGCGATGACGGCATTCAACTCGAAGGGCGGGGGCTTCCAGCTCACGCCGGTCGGGCGCGTCCAGACCCCAACGCTGGCGATCCTTGCCGAGCGCGAGGAAAAGATCCGCGCATTCCAGGCGCGCCCGTATTTTGAGGTGCACGCCGACTTTGGCGTCCAGGCCGGAAGCTACCACGGGCGCTGGTTCGCGGAGCACTTTAAAAAGCAGGGCGACGAGGATGCGAAGGCCGAGCGGATCTGGGACCGGGCGGCCGCCGACGGGATTGTGGCGAAGTGCCTCGGGAAGCCGGGCATCGTCGTCGAGGACAAAAAGCCGACCTCGCAGATCGCACCCCAGCTTTATGACCTGACGACCCTCCAGAGGGAGGCGAACTCGCGCTTCGGGCTCAGCGCGAAGCGCACGCTCCAGATCGCCCAGGCCCTCTACGAGCGCCACAAGGTCCTGACCTACCCGAGGACGGACTCGCGCTACCTTCCGGAGGACAACCTCGGGAATGTGAAGGCCGCGATGACCAAGCTCGAGGCGCCAGACCTCGCCGCGCACGCGAGAAAGGCGCTCGCGCAGGGCTGGGTTCGCCCGAATAAGCGGATCTTCAATAATGCCAAGGTGACCGACCACCATGCGATTATCCCGACCGGGGTCTCGACGAAGACGCTCGATGATTTTGAGCTGAAAGTTTACGACATGGTGGCGCGCCGGTTCGTCGCGGTCTTTTATCCTGCCGCGCAGTTTGAGGTCACCACCCGGATCACCCGCGTCGAGGGGGAGGCGTTTAAAACCGACGGCAAGATCATCACCGATCCCGGCTGGATGGAGGTCTATGGCAAGCAGGCCGCAGGCGGAAACGACGAGGGCGTCTGCCCGATCGTGCCTGGCGAGACCGCGCAGACCGAGGCCATCGAGGTCCGGGAAAACGAGACGAAGCCGCCGCCGCGATTTAACGAGGCGACCCTGCTCTCCGCCATGGAGGGTGCCGGGAAGCTGGTCGAGGACGAGGAGCTTCGCGAGGCAATGAGCCAGCGCGGGCTCGGGACCCCGGCGACCCGCGCACAGATCATCGAGGGCCTGATCCTCGACGGATACCTGCTCCGCCAAGGCCGCGACCTGATCGCCACCTCCAAGGGGCTTGCGCTCATCACCCTGCTCCGCGGGCTCGGCGTCCAGGCCCTCACCTCGCCGGAGATGACCGGGGAGTGGGAGCACAAGCTCAAGCAGATGGAGGGAGGGCTCATGCCCCGCCCGCAGTTCATGGACGAGATCCGTGCGTTTACCAACGATATCGTCGAGAAGGCAAAAAACTTCACCGGGGATACGGTCGACGGAAACTATGAACCCCTCGATGTGACCTGCCCGAAGTGCGGGCATGCTGGGTTTGTGGAATCCTTCAAAGCATTCGAGTGCGGCGCGAAATGCGGGTCCATCGTCTGGAAAAATATGGCCGGCCGCCAGTTCGAGCGCGACGAGGTCAAGGCGCTCCTGGAAACCGGCCGAACTCAGGAATTGGAGGGCTTTCGCAGCAAGCTCGGCCGCCCGTTCAAGGCGGTCGTCAAGCTCGGCGAGTCCACCGAGTACAAGCAGGCGTTCGACTTCGCCGATGCCACCGACCCCGCCCACAAACCGGATTTTTCGGTGCTTCCGATTCTCGGCAAGTGCCCGTGCTGCGAAACCGGAATGATCCACGATACCGGGTCCGCCTGGCAGTGCAGCAACACCCCGGCCTGCAAGTTCCGGATGGGCAAATCGCTCTGCCAGCGCGAGGTCCCGCGCGAGCAGGTCGAAAAGATGATCCAGGACGGAAAAACCGACCTGATCCCAAGGTTCATCTCAAAAAAGGGCCGCCCGTTTTCCGCATTCCTCGCGCTCGATAAAAATTCGGGCAAGGTCGGGTTCGAGTTTGAGGAGCGCAAGCCGGCAGCCAAAAAGACGGCGCGCACGCGCGCCAGCTCGGCATCGAAAGCGGCTTAGGTGGCGATAGGTCCTATAAGTCCTATAGGGCGTATAAGGCCTATTCTGACTTCTTGGGCGCCGCCGCCGGGCACCCGCAGCGCCCGCCGCAGCCTGCTTTCGGCTTTCGGCGAAACGCCCGCGCGATGAGGTAAGCCGCCGCGCCACCGATGGCCACCGCGATAACAAGTGCCTCGATCATAACCGGCTCCCGATCTGGTAGATGACGACCGCCGCGACCCAGGCGGTGGCGGTCATGAAGACGAACGATCCGATCGCCCAGCTCCAGCTGAGTTCCTTGGCGACGACGGCGACGGTCGCCCCGCACTGCATGCAGAGGGCAAAGAAGACCATGAGGGCAAAGACGACGGGCAGCGTGTAGACCGGCTGCCCGGCGCGCGGGCCATCGTGCCACTTTTCGTTGGCCAGGATGCTGCGAAGGTCATCCGAGCCCTCGTCCACGTCGGCCCCGAGGTTGTAGATGATCCCCATCGTGGCGATGATGACCTCCCGGGCCGGAAAGCTCGAGAGCACGCCGACCGTGATCTTCCAATCAAAACCGGCCGGGTCGAAGACGGGTTGCGCAAATTTTCCGAATTGCCCGAGGTAGCTTTGCTCGATGTAGGCGCCCTCGACCCGGTGGGCGAGCTTTTGGGACAGCGCGGATTCCGGATCTTCGAGGGCGGCGGCGAGGCCGGGGGTCGCCTGGTTTGCGGCGAGGAACGTCGCGGTGGCTTCCTCAGCGACCGATTCGGGCCTGGGGAAATAGAGGAGCGCCCAGATGATGACCGAGAACGCGAGGATGACGGTGCCGGCGCGGACGAGGAATTCGCGGCCGCGCTCCCACATGCGGATGACGACATTTTGAAACGTGGGGACCCGGTAGTCGGGCATTTCGAGGATGAACGGCTGCGCCGTGATCCGGAGGATGCAGCGGTTCATGATCCACGCGAGCGGCATGGCCACGGCCGCCCCGACGAAGTGCATCAGAAAAAGGGTCCACCCGGCAACGATCGGGCCGTGGACGGGCTCGACAAAAGCGCCGATGAGAAGCACGTAGACGGGCAAGCGCGCGGAGCAGCTCATAAACGGGGTCATGAGGATCGTTGTGAGCCGAGCCTTCGGGTCCTCGAGCGTGCGCGCCGCCATCACACCGGGGATCGCACACGCGTAGCCGGAGAGGAGCGGCACAAAACTTTTTCCGTTCAGCCCGCACCACCCGAACAGCTTGTCCATGAGAAAGGCGGCCCGTGCGAGGTACCCGGTATCTTCGAGCACGGCGATGAAGAGGAAGAGGAGCAGGATCTGTGGCAGGAAGACGACGACGCCGCCGACCCCGGCGATGATGCCGTCGGACACCAGGCTCTGGAGCATCGGCGTTCCCTCGAGCAGGGGAGACACCTGGTCCTGGGCCCAGCCGGTGCATGTTTCGATCAGGTCCATGAGCGGGCCGGCCCAGGCGTAGAGGCTCTGGAAGACGACGTACATGACCCCGAAAAAGATGAGCGTGCCCCAGAACCGGTTCAGCAGGAGCGCATCGACCGAGTCCCTCGTGCGAGCCACCATGCCGTCGCCCTGGACGACACCCTCAAGCAAGGCGGCGAGATGGCGGTAGTGGAGCACCGGCTCGGCCGACGCAGGGTTCATCCCCCGCTCGAGGATCTTCTCGCGGGCGGTCCGCAGGATCGCTGGAAGTTTGTCCCGGTGTCCTGCCCGGTCGGCAAAGGCGCTGTCGGTATCAAAGATCATGCGCAGGGCTTCCGGTCCGGTGACCTCGACTCCGAACTGCCCGAGGCCGTTGAGGACGACGTCGCGCGCGCCCTCGATGAAGTCGGGCCAGAGGATCCGCGGGATCTGGCGGGGGTCGGCCAACGAATGGACGAGCGCCTTTTTCAGGTCCTCGAGCCCGTCGCCGCGCTTGGCCACGGTCGTGACGACCGGGACGCCGAGGCGGTCGGCCAGAAGCTCGTGGTCGATTTTCAGGCCGTTTCGTTTTGCCGCATCCCATTGGTTCAGGGCGATGACCATCGGGATCCCGAGCTCGGCCGCCTCCGAGACCAGGAGCATGTTGCGCTTGATGTTCGTGGCATCGACCACGCAGACGATCAGGTCGGGGGCCATGTGGCCGGCCCGCCCGCCGAGCGCGTCCATCACGACGCGCTCGTCGGGCGATGCGGCCGCGAGGCTGTACGTTCCGGGGAGGTCGACCAGCTCGATCTTCACCCCGCCCAGCTCGAGGGCCCCCACCTTTTTTTCTACCGTGATGCCCGGGTAGTTGGCGATGTGCTGGCGGAGCCCGGTGAGGCGGTTGAAGAGCGTCGATTTTCCGGTGTTCGGATTTCCGAGCAATGCGATCCGGACCGGGCGGGTGCCAGTGGCGATCATGCCACCTCCTTCACTTCGATCAGGTCGGCCTCCGCGCGCCGGACGCTGATTTCCTGTCCCTCCATCTCGATCGAGATCGGATCCCCCAGCGGGGCGATCCGGGAAATCCGGACCCGGCACCCCGGAAGAAAGCCGAGCGCGGCCAGCCGTCCGGCCCGCCCGCAGGAGCTGGAGATCGAAACGACCTCCAGCGGCCGGTCATGGTGAATTTCGCCAAGTGTGCTCATAGGGTCTCCTTAGAAGGTAATCGATGCGCGTCCGCCGACAACCAGCGCGTTGCCAAGGTCGTCGGCCCCGCCGGGGTTAATGATGTACTGCACGTCCGGCTGGACGACGAGCCAGGGAGTCAGTGCGGCCTGGTAGGTGAATTCCACGACCATCTCCGCGCCCTGCGGCGACGATCCTTGCGCGGCGATCCCGTCGCGTGCCCCCTGGCTGAGCTGGGCGTAGCCGAGCGCGATCCCGACCGTGTCGCTGCCCCTCGTGGGAATCAGACCCTTGTACGTGAAACCGGTGTCAAAATAAAAGTCGACGAAGTTCCGGTCGGTCGGGGTGAACGCGATCCGCCCGAACCACCCGAGCCCCTGGTCGGATTTTTCAAGGCTCGCAGGCGATTGAAAACTTTTTTCCCCAGCGGCAACGGACTTCGCATCTTTGCAGAGCCCCGCGGGCGAGGCGGCTGCTGCCGGCTCGCGGAATATCATCTGGTCGAGGACCGCATAATATCCGGAGTTCCCGGAGCCCGTTGTCCCGGCGAGTGCGTCAGCACCCTGGCCGGTTTGGAACCAGGCGCCCGCTTTGAGCTGTCCCGGCAGCCCGGCCTCGTCGTCCCGATGGTTCCAGCGGACCTGTGCCTCATTCAAAAACGTGTACCCGGTCTCCGCCTCCAGGCTCCACCGGAACCCGTGGCGGTTCACGTCCTGCGCGAAGACGTTTCCTTGAAAGACGGCGGATTGAAGCGTGATCCAATCTGCTGGGTTCACCGCGAACCGCGCCCCAAGCGTCCCCATCGGGTAGCCAGGCCCTCCGTTCGGAATGTTTGTGTACGCAAATGCCGGCCACCCAAACGTCCCGTTGATGAACAGGCCGGAATAGTCGGAGATCACGAATTCCGAGTCGGCCGAGAGCTGGCCGACCCGAAGCGAGAGCTTGTCCTCGAGAAAGCTCTGCTGGAACCAGAGATCGAACATCCGCAGCGTGTTGAATCCGGCGATATTCGAGATCGTCAGAAAATTGCCGACAAGATCCTCGCTCGCATCGCGGCCGCTGAGCCAGAGCCATGTCGTGCTCACGCTCGCCCCCCGCCATCCGACCGCCTTTTCCAAGTCAACCTCCACCCCGAAATCCAGCAGCCCGGTATAAACCGACCCGGTTTTCAGCCCCCCGGCGGTGTTCCCCCAGACCTCCACGGTGTACCCGCCAAAGATCTCGACCCCGTGGTCGGAGAGCGCCGGGCGAACCCCTCGCCAGTCCCCGGTGGCCTGCTCCCAGTCAAAAATCGGCGCTGCATCGGACTGCGCCCGCCCACTTTCCATCGATGGTCCAAGAAATATTACAACGCCAAGCACCCATAGGTTTGTCTTCATCGGCGGACACACTGCCGGGCTTCCGAAACCACGTCAAATCTAAAATTGAGAACTATTCTCATTAGTTAAAAAGTGGCCAACGATTTTGCTTCGAGGTACATCTTGCCGGGAGGGCTGGGTTCGGGCAGGTTTCCCTGCCATGCTGACAGTTTCCCGTGTTACAAAGTCCTTTGGCGGCCGTGTGCTGTTTGAAGATGCATCCCTTCAGGTGAATTCCGGGGACCGGATTGGCCTGATCGGCCCGAACGGGGCCGGCAAGACGACGCTCTTCTCGCTGCTTTTGAGGTTGGAGGATCCGGATGATGGCACGATCAGCCTGCAGCGCGGGGTGCGGTGCGGATACCTGCCGCAGGAGACCGCGGCCGGGGCGGATTCGACGGTGATCGAGCTGGCGTCGGGGGAGGAGCCGGACGGGCGGGCCGAGGCGAAGGCGAAGCGGATCCTCTCCGGGCTGGCTTTCCGCGAGCAGGATTTCGAGCGGCCGGTACGGGAGCTGAGCGGCGGTTGGATCATGCGGGCGCATTTGGCGCGGCTCCTGGTCGAGGAGCCGGATCTTCTTCTGCTCGACGAGCCGACCAACCACCTCGATCTGGAGACGCTCGGCTGGTTTCAGAACCACCTGCTCGGGTATCCGGGCGCGATTCTTGCCATCTCGCATGACCGCGAATTTTTGAACACCCTGTGCCGTGGGGTGGTGGAAATCCGGCACCGCAAGCTCGTCCGCTACACGGGGAATTTTGACAGCTACCTGGAGCAGAAGAAGGCGAGAGAGGACCAGCAGCTCGCCGCGTATCGCAACCAGCAAAAAGAAATCGAGCACCTCGAGCAGTTCATCGCCCGGTTTCGGGCAAAGGCCAGCAAGGCGGCCCAGGCGCAGGACCGCATCAAGCAGCTCGCCCGGATGGAGCGGATCGAGGCGCCGGAGTCCGACGAGCCGACCGTGCACTTCCGTTTCCCGCAGCCTCCGCGCGGAGGCCAGCGTGTCATGAGCCTGGAAGGGGTCCGCCAGGCGTATGGCGAGCACGTCGTTTACGAAAACCTTCACCTCCGGGTCGAGCGCGGACAGCGGATCGTCCTGGTCGGCCCAAACGGGGCTGGCAAATCGACCTTATTGAAGATCATGGCCGGCAACATCCCGATCGAGGCCGGCGAGCGGACGCCCGGACACAACGTCGGGATCGGGTATTTTGCCCAGCACCGCACGGATGCCTTGGACGTGAAGAAGACTGTCCTTGAGGAGGTGCAGAGCATCTCGCGGCCGGTTCCCGAGCAGGCGGCGCGCAACGTGCTCGGGGCCTTCCTCTTTCGGGGCGACGACGTGTTCAAGCCGGTGAGCGTGCTCAGCGGCGGTGAGAAGAGCCGCCTTGCGCTGGTGAAGCTGCTGCTGGATCCCCCGAACCTCCTGCTTCTCGACGAGCCCACCACGCACCTGGACATGGCGAGCATCGACGCGCTCATCCGGGCGCTCGGGCCTTACGATGGAACGATCGTCTTTGTGAGCCACGACGTGCATTTCATCCGCGCGGTCGCCACCTCCGTGATCCATGTGCAGTCCGGGCGACTGACCCCGTATGCCGGCGACTATGCGTACTACCTCGACAAGTCGCGGGCGACCGGAGCCCGCGCCGGGACGGTTGCCTCGCTCGGCAACCACCAGCCGGAGTCGGCACCGGTCGTCCGCAAGGAGGCCGGCCTCGGGATGAAGGAAATCCGCGCCCTGCGACGCGCCGAGGCGGATGCCCGCGCCGCTGCCAACCGGCTCAAGCGCGAGAGCGAAAAGCGTGCCGCCGAGCTGGAGGCCGAGATCGCCCGCCTGGAGGTGTCCCAGAGCGAGCTGGCCGCCCAGCTTGAAGATCCCGCCACCTACGACAACCCGTCCCTTGCGATGGAGATCAACCGCAAGCTCGCCGGCGTGGCGGAGGCCCTGGAAAAAGCCACCGCCGAATGGCTCGCCACCCAGCCGGCCGAGGCGAAGGATTCCTGAAGGTTGCCTCCGCGGCGGGATGGGGCTAGGCTGATGGCGCATGCGACGCAGGTTTTTTTGGATCGCCCTTTTTGGGCTTTTGGCGGGACTGGCCGCGGCTCCCCAGGTGGACCAGGTGCGGACCCGGGTGGCCGACGGCTTTGACCAGCCGGTCGGCAAGCCTGATGCCGACGGCTACTACATGTCGCGCGGGTTTTTATCGTACCATCCGGGGGAGGACTGGAACGGGCTGGGCGGGGGAAACAGCGATATCGGGGCGCCCGTGTATGCGATCGGAAACGGGTACGTCACCTTCGCCCGGGATGCCCGGATGGGGTGGGGGAATGTCGTCCTGATCCGCCACGCATTCATGGAGAGCGGACGGCTTTCGACGGTGGATTCGATGTACGCCCACCTCGACCGGATCATGGTCCGCGAGGGCCAGCAGGTGACCCGGGGGCAGCAGGTAGGAACGGTCGGGACGAACCGCGGGATGTATGTCGCGCACCTGCATTTTGAGATCCGCAAAAACCTTCACATCGGGATCAACCGGTCCGCGTTTGCGCGCAACTTTACCAACTACTACCGGCCGGGGTCGTTCATCGCCGCGAGGCGGAAGCTCCCCGGCGGCGGGCGCAGCACGATGATCGCGACGAACACGTACCAGACGGGAAACCGGACGGCCGAACCGGCCGACGAGGCCGAGCTCCGGAAGGCGGGCTCGCCAAAACCCGCCCCGTCCAAGAGCCCGGCGGGCAATGCAAATCCCTTCCGGGTCAACCGGTTTGAGGGCCTCGGATTCTGAGGACTTGCAATTTCTCCGCCCGCATCGTTTCTGGTGCGGATGCGCAAGACGAAAATCATCTGCACGCTGGGGCCGGCTACGGAATCGCCGGAAAAACTGAGGGATCTCATCGCGGCCGGGGCCGACATCTTCCGGCTCAACATGAGCCACGCCACCCACGACTGGGTGCGCGAGATCGTGAAGCGGATCCGCAAGGTTTCGACCGAGATGAATTCCGTCACCGCGATCCTGATGGACACCCAGGGCCCGGCGATCCGGACCGGCGACCTCAAGAGCAAGCTCAACCTCAAGCCCGGCGACATTTTTGAGTTCACGGTCCGCGGCTCGCGCAGCGAGGAGCTCTTTTCGACCGACGTGAACTACGACGGGCTGGTGGACGACATCTCGGTGGGCGACACGGTTCTGGTGGACAACGGGGTGATGCACATGAAGGTGCTTGCCAAAAATGCCAACCGGATCCGCTGCGAGGTGCTCACGGCCGGCACCCTCGGCTCGCGCCGCCATATCAACCTTCCCGGCGTGAAGGTCAACCTCCCCCCGCTCACGGAAAAGGATCTCGCCGACGTCGAGCTCGGGGCGGCGGTCGGGGTCGATTTTGTCGCGCTCAGCTTCTGCCGCGAGGCGGCTGATATCCTCGAGCTCAAGCGCGTGCTGCGCGAGCATGGCAGCCAGGCCCACACGGTCGCGAAGATCGAGGACCAAAACGCCGTCAAGTACGTGAACGACATCATCCGGGCCTCGGATGCCGTGATGATCGCGCGCGGCGACCTCGGGATCGAGTGCGCGATGGAGGAGCTCCCGATCATCCAGCGACGGATTATTAAAAAGTGCGTGCAGATCGGGCGCCCGGTCATCGTCGCCACGCATATGCTCGAAAGCATGATCGAGAACCCGCTGCCAACGCGCGCCGAGATCACCGACGTCGCAAACGCGGTTTTTGAGCAGGCGGATGCCATCATGCTCAGCGGCGAGACGACGGTCGGAAAATACCCGGTCGAGTGCGTGAAGATCCTCGACCGCGTCGCGCGGCGGATCGCGCGAAGCGGTGGGGCGGGCTACGCGAAGGAAGCCGTCGTGGACACGACAAGGCTCAAGACAGTGCGCTCGGCGGTTTCGCTGGCCAACTCGTTTCCCAACGCCCACCTCGTCGTCTTCACGCGCCGGGGGTACATGGCCGAACACGCCAGCCACCTGCGGCCGGAAAACGCGCCGATCTACGCGTTTTCTCCGTCGCTCGATGTCGTCCGCCGCCTGGCGCTCCACTGGAACACGCATCCGATCCAGATGACGTTTGGGATCAATCCTGAACACACGATCGCCGACGCGGAGGCCGAGCTCGAGCGCCGCGGCCTGATCAAAAAAGGCGATCAGCTGATCATTCTCAGCGACGTGATGGCAGGGAACGAGCGCTTCGACTCGATCCAGCTCCGTCAGGTGATCTGAGGCCGATTAGAAAAGCAGGGTCGCGGGCGACTCGAGGCTCTTCTTGAGGGTGGCGAGGAACTCCGCGCCGGCGGCTCCATCGACAACCCGGTGATCGCCGCTGAGCCCGAGCGCCATCCGCTGTCCGGCCACGACCTGGTCCTGCGCGTTGACAACCGGCTTTTTGACGATCGCGCCGACCGCGAGGATCGCTGCCTGCGGCGGGTTGATGATCGCGTAGAACGTCTCCACGCCAAAGGCGCCGAGGTTCGAGACCGTGAGCGTTCCGCCCTGGTATTCTTCCGGCTTGAGCTTCTTCCCGCGCGCCCGGGTGGCGAGGTCCTTGACGGACGCGCTGATCTCGCGGAGCGAGAGCGTCTGGGCATTCCGGATCACCGGGGTGATCAGGCCGTCGTCCACCGCGATCGCGACAGAAAGGTTCACCGAGGCGTACTCGACGACCGCGTCGCCGGCAAATGCGGAATTGATTTTTGGATGCATCGCCGCCGCGCGGGCGGTCGCGAGCAGGATGAAGTCGTTGACGGTAACCTTCGGCCCGCCGGAGGCTTCTGCCGCCGCGTTGATGTCTTTGCGGAGCCGGGCCAGCGGGGCTGCGTCGACTTCGACTGAGAGGTAGAAGTGAGGGATCTGCGTCTTGCTGGCGAGCAGGCGCTCGGCAATCGTCCGCCGCATGCCGGAGAGCGGGATCCGCTTGTCGGCATCCGTCGATGTGACTTCAATCCGGGGAGCAGCTGCTGGCGGCGCGCCTGCGGGGCGCGCGGCTGGGGCGCTGCCCTTCTGGGGCACGTCGTCGGCAACGATGCGCCCGCCGGGGCCGGATCCGATCACTCCGCCAAGGTCGACCCCGCGTTCGGCCGCGAGCTTCTTGGCCAGCGGCGAGGCCTTGATCCGGGATCCGTCGGCGGCTGCCGCCGCGCGAGGCTTCGGGGTCAGCGGGGCAAGGGAAGCGGGTCTCGGAGCAGTTGGAGCAGACGCGGCTGCGGCGGGAGCCGCTGCAGGCTTGGCGGCCGGCTGCGCGGCAGACTTGCCGTCGCCCCCGATGACGGCCAGGCGTTCGCCCACCTTCACGACCCCTCCCTCGGGGACGATGATCTCGGTCAGCACGCCATCCTCAAATGCTTCCATCTCCATCGTCGCCTTGTCGGTCTCGACCTCGGCAAGGACGTCGCCAACTTCGATTTTGTCACCGGTTTTTTTGAGCCATTTGACAAGTGTTCCTTCGAGCATCGTGTCGCTCAGCTTGGGCATCGTGATATCGGGCATAGGTATAAGGATGGTTGATCAGCAAATTTCCAGCGCTTTCGCCAGGATCCGTTCGACGGTCGGGAGCTGGAGCGGCTCAAGGGCCGGCGAGTAGATCGCGGGGGCGTCGAGCGAGCTCACCCGCTGGACCGGGGCATCCAGGTCGTCAAACGCCTTCTCCTGGATCGTGGCCGCGATCTGCGCGGAAACCCCGCAGAACGGCTTGTTCTCGTCGATCAGCACGGCGCGGTGGGTTTTTCGGACGGTGGCCAGGATCGCCTCCTCGTCGAGCGGGCGGATCGAGCGCAGGTCGAGGACCTCGGCGCGAATCCCGTGCTCGGCCTCAAGCTGCTCGGCCGCTTTCAATGCGGTGAGGACGGCGCGCCCGTGCGCGATAAACGAAATGTCCGTGCCTTCGCGCTTGATGTCGGCAACGCCGAGCGGGATCACGTACTCCTCCTCCGGGACCTCCCACGTCTCGCCGTAGAGGAGCGTGTTTTCCATCACGCAGACCGGGTCGTTATCGCGGATCGCGGCCTTCATGAGCCCCTTCGCGTCATACGCGGTTGCCGGGCAGACGACTTTGAGACCAGGGGTGTTGGCGATAAAGTTTTCCGGGGTATGCGAGTGGGTCGCGCCGACATTCGTCCCGCCGTTGGCCGGGCCGCGGATGACGATCGGGCAGTTGATCAGGCCGCCGCTCATGTAGCGGATCTGCCCGGCGTTGTTGATGATCTGGTCCCAGGCCACGTACGCGAAGCTCCAGAACATGAGCTCCATGACCGGGCGGATCCCGAGCATCGAGGCACCGATCCCCATGCCGATGAACCCGGCCTCGCTGATCGGGGCGTCCACGACCCGCTTGTCGCCGAACTTTGCCCAGAGCCCTTCGGTGACCTTGTAGGCTCCGTTGTACTGGGCGACCTCCTCCCCGATGATCACGACGTTTTCATCGCGGATGATCTCCTCGGCCAGGGCCTGGTTGATGGCGGTGCGGTAGGTGATGAGTGGCATATTAGGCGGAATAGAAAGTGTGGGAATCGAGCGAGGGTGAGCGGCGGTCGGGCGGTTGGGTGCCGTCTCTCATCTAGTCTCCAAAGAAGTGGCGTCCGGTCTGGCCGGCTTCGGTCTGGCTGTCGACCTCCCAGTAGACGTCCTCAAAGATCGTCTGCGGGGCGGGCGAGGCGCTGTCGACGGCAAACTGTCCGGCGGCGGCGACCTCTTCCTTGATCCTGGCGTCGAGCGCGTCAGCCGCCTCGTCGGTGATGACTTTTTCCTCGATCAGGCGGGCCCGCCAGAGGCGGATCGGATCGTGGTGGATTTTGTAGGATTCGATCTCCTCCACGCTGCGGTACTTTTTGGCGTTGGCATCGGCGACCGAGTGCCCGTAGTAGCGGTACGTATCGACCTCTAGCACAAACGGCAGCCCCTCCTCATGGGCGCGGCTCATGGCCGTCCAGGTCTTGGCGCGCACCTCGTAGAGGTCCTCCCCGTTCGCGGCGTCCCAGGCGATTCCATATCCCTCCGCGCGCTCGGCGAGACAGGATTTCATCGCCGACGAGCGCTCCTGGCTCGTGCCCATCGAATACTGGTTGTTTTCGATGACGTAGATGACTGGCAGATTCCAGAGCGCCGCGAGGTTCAGGGACTCGTGGAACGACCCCTGGTTGACCGCCCCGTCGCCGAGGAAGCAGAGGCAGCAGCCCTTGAGGCCTTTGTATTTGAGCGCGTACGCGAGGCCGAGTCCGAGCGGGGTCTGGCCGGCAACGATCCCGTGCCCTCCCCAATAATTTTTGTCGGGCGCGAAGAAGTGCATCGAGCCGCCCTTGCCGCGCGAGCAGCCGGTCTCCTTGCCGAGGAGTTCGGCCATGCAGGCGTTCATGTCCATGCCGACCGCCAACGCATGCGCATGGTCGCGATACGCGGTGATCACATGGTCGTCATTGCCCATCAGCGAAACCGTGCCCACGGCAACCGCCTCCTGGCCGATGTACAGGTGCAAAAATCCTCCCATCTTCCCCTGATTGTAAAACTTCAGGGACGTCTGCTCAAACCTCCGGATCCGGAGCATCTCGGACAAATACCCGATCTTGTCCTCCGCGCTCAGGGCGGCGTTGATTTCCGACTTCGAGTAGTCCGCAGGTGCGACGTTTTTTTTCTTTTTTACGCTCATGAGAATCGATCTGTCACTCAGCCGGAGGGCCCGTTTGAGGCGATCCGGCAAGCGAAAGAGATTCCGCGAGAATTCGCCCCGTGGCAATGAGGAAATCCTGCGGTTTTTCGTAGACTCGCCGGGAACTGGGGGGCGGCACTGGCGGTCCGTACGCAAGCAGCCCCATGCCCCCTAACCACAGCTCCCATATCAGGCGCATCAGCAAGTCGGCCATCCGCAGGCGCTGAGAATGAATCCCTTTGGCTCCGGCTCGCATGGACACAGCACACGACTTCAAGAAGGCACGGATTATTTGTGCGGCCGCACAGATAATCTGTAATTCTCGTGCCCTGCTTTTTTGATGCCGCGGTGTCGTTTTGACTTGAGGCGCCGCGCGGGCCGCCGCACTAGTGGATTCTTGCTCTGGGTCAGGTTTTGCGTATATTTTGCCCGAAAAAATCCGGTACCGCATGGCAACTCTAAGGCAATTTTTTCTCTGGGCCGCTGGCCTGCTGTTGATTGCATCGGCGCAGGCGGCTGATATTGAGCGGGTTTATTCGATTCCGCTCAAGACATTCGGGTACGAATCCGGTGGCTCGACGTATTACAAATACGGGATCCATGTCGGGATCGGGGGTGGGGGACCGCAGCTGTTTGAATTTGATACCGGGGGCGAGGGGTTCTACGCGTCCTACTCCGCGTCGGCGGCTTGGTGGGGGAATACGGATGTCACGGTCTCCACGACCCCGTTTACAAAAACCTTCGGGAGCCAAATTTCCTACGAGGGCTTTGTGGCCGATGCCCCGGTCACGTTTTACTGCGGGGACGGATCGGTCGTCCTCAGCCCCGCCGCGACGTTTAAGGTCGGCCAAGCGGACACGATTACCCAGTACTTTACCCAGGGAAACGCCACGCTCTGGCCGAATGCCGGGAGCCAGGCGCCGGTCGAGGAGCACTTCTATGGCGACTTTGGGCTGACGCTCAAACACGGCGCGCACGGGATCGAAAACATTTTTGCGCAGCTGACCTACGGGAACGGAATCACCGGCGGCTACAAGGTTTCGCTCGGGCCTTATGGGAGCACGTCCGGGGCGAACATCCAGGTTGGGCTGAGGGCGGAGGACTTGGCGAACCCGGATACGATCTGGTTCGAAATGCAGGGAGCCAACCCGTCGGATCCCTTCACCGGAAGCGGGTTTGCAACGTACTCTGCCGAGATTTTGTCGGCGAACATGACGCTGACCCTCGGCGGCGACACGTACACGTTCACGGATCTCGGGATCAACCTGGATACCGGCAACCCGACCCCCGGACTGGACTTTAATCACGCCGACAAGTCGCTTCTCGAGCCATTCAGCGAGATGTCGGGGGCCGACCTCGTGCAGCTTAGCAACGGGACGGAGCTGACGCTGGTCTCCACCCCCGCAGGAGTCTCGGTGCCGGAGGTCACCGTTTTCTCCCTGACCGCCGGAAACGAGCGCGGGAGAAATCTCGTTTACGAAAGTGAACGGGGCGATGGAGGGGCCACGTACCTCAATGTCGGCGCGCTGATTTTCCAGCAGTACGACGTCGTGTATGACCTGGAGAATGGCCTGATCGGGTTGGTCCCGGTTCCAGAGCCATCCGCCTGCGCTCTGCTGGCTGCAGCCCTGCTCTTCGTACCCGCATATCTGCTGAGCCAGCGTCGGAGTTGAAGTCCATTGTCGCCGGATGCTTCGACGAAAAGTGGCAGGGGCATTTTGCCCGTGCGTATCTATCGAAGATCCCCGTGGGTTAATCTCCTGCCGCCTCCCTGCGCGCCAGCCCGCCGGGTTTGCGCAAAGCAATTCTTGCCTTGCAGGGGGGAGGGTTGCTTGACTGCCCGGCACCATGAGCCTAGATACCGCCGCAGATATTGAGGAGATCCAAACGCGCAAGGCGACGCTGATCCGGCGCCTCTCGATGCTGCCCCCGGGCGATGAGCGCCTGCTCTATGTCCTCCAACTCGGGCGCAAATACCCGCCAATGGACGATGCCCTCAAGTCGCCCGACCGCCTGCTCCCCGGATGCATCTCGCAGCTCTGGATCGAAGCCGGGCGCGACCAGGGAGGGCTGGTTTTTCAGATGGATGCCGACGCGGCAATCTCGAAGGGGATCGCCGCCTCGGTTTGCGGGTTTTATAACGGGATGTGCCCGGCCGCAATCCTCGCCGTCGAGCCGGACTTTTTTGACGAGACCGGCCTCACCGCGTTGATCTCCCCCAACCGCAGCAACGCCCTCTCCAGCCTTCGCAAATACATCGTCGCAGCCGCCAGCGCAGAATCCTGATCCCCGCCGGACCTCGCCGACCAAATCGTCCGGAGCGCAAGGGCGCATGCCCGAAAGCGGCACGACTGTCCGGCTGAGGGCATCCGGGTTCGGAGTTCCGCCTTTAGGCGGCTGGCGAGGGGGGCGGCAGCCGAAACAACGCCGCCTGAAGGCGGAGCTCCAAACAAGATTCCTCAAGGCGGAGCCCGCTTCTGCAACTTTCGGAGATGCGCGAGCGCTGGGAAACCCCGCCGCAGATTGGCAGTTGCGAAAAATGGCGATCTGTGGAAGTATAAATTTTTCTAATACCAAGTCCTATGGCCAAACCAACTCCTGCCTTTTCGTACCAGAAGCCCTTTCCCCTCGGGAAGGATGAGACCGAATATCTGAAGCTGACCGACGAGTTTGTTTCGGCGGCGGAATTTGACGGAAAGCCGGTGCTGAAGGTTGAGCCGGAGGCGCTGACGTTCCTGGCCCAGCGGGCGATCCACGATGTTTCGTACCTCCTGCGGCCGGCGCATCTTGCCCAGGTCTCCGCGATTTTGGACGACCCGGAGGCGAGCGATAACGACCGGACGGTGGCGCTGACGCTGCTGCGCAACGCGGAGGTTTCCGCCCATGGCGTGCTGCCGTTCTGTCAGGATACCGGCACCGCCACGGTCGTCGGAAAAAAGGGCCAGCAGGTGTGGACCGGCGGGCATGACGAGGAGGCGATCTCCCGCGGGATCTACAACACCTACACCGGCGAAAACCTCCGGTACTCTCAGACGGCCGCGCTCGATATGTACGAGGAGGTGAACACCGGGACGAACCTCCCGGCCCAGATCGACCTCTATGCGGCGGATGGCCCCTCGTATGAATTCCTCTTCGTCACGAAGGGGGGAGGGTCGGCAAACAAAACCTACCTCTTCCAGGAGACCAAAGCGCTCCTCAACCCGGCGAGCCTGGAAAAGTTTTTGGTCGAGAAGATGCAGACCCTCGGGACCGCCGCGTGTCCGCCCTACCACCTGGCGTTTGTGATCGGCGGCACGTCGGCCGAGGCGTGCCTGAAGACGGTGAAGCTCGCCAGCACAAAGTCCCTCGACGCGCTGCCGACGACCGGGAACGAGCTCGGCCGCGCGTTCCGCGACGTCGAGCTTGAGGACAAGGTTCTCCGGGCGGCGCAGGCCTGCGGGATCGGCGCCCAGTTCGGCGGGAAATATTTTGCGCTCGACGTGCGGATCATTCGCCTGCCCCGCCACGGCGCCTCGTGCCCGGTCGGGATGGGGGTTTCGTGCTCGGCGGACCGCAACATCAAGGCCCGGATCGATCAGGACGGGCTCTGGCTCGAGAAGCTGGAGACCAATCCCGGGCGCTTTATCCCCGACCGCTACCGCAAGGCGACCGCCAAAAACAGCGTGAAGATCGACCTCAACCGCCCGATGGCCGAGATCCTGGCCGAGCTCTCGAAGCACCCGGTCACGACCCAGCTTGAGCTCACCGGCACGATCGTCGTCGGTCGCGACATCGCGCACGCCAAGCTCAAGGAGCGCCTCGACCGCGGCGAAGGCCTGCCCCAATATTTCAAGGACCACCCGGTCTATTACGCCGGCCCTGCCAAAACTCCGAAGGGGCTTCCTTCCGGATCGTTCGGCCCGACCACGGCCGGACGGATGGATAGCTACGTCAACCTCTTCCAGGAAAATGGCGGATCGATGATCATGATCGCCAAGGGCAACCGCAGCCAGCAGGTCACCGACGCCTGTAAAAAGTTCGGCGGCTTCTACCTTGGCTCGATCGGCGGACCGGCCGCAATCCTCGCCAAGGAAAACATCCGCAAGGTCGAAGTCCTCGAGTACCCGGAGCTCGGGATGGAGGCGGTCTGGAAAATCGACGTCGTCGACTTCCCGGCATTCATCCTCGTCGACGACAAGGGGAACGACTTCTTCCAGCAGATCAAGCCGTGCGCGAGCTGCGAGCCCGCCGCGCACTGACGGTCGCTACGGTTTCCCCGGCAGGCCAGCAGAAAACTTTTCCGCCCAGGCGGTGACGTCGGGCGACATTTTGACGAGCTCCGGCCATCCGCGCGTGTAGCCCTCGCTCGGGAGCTTGCGGGTGGCATCGAACCCCATGTGCGAGCCGAGGTTCGCGATCGTCGGCGCGTGGTCGAGCGCGTCGGACGGGTTTTTGACAAACGTGCTGTCCCGCTGCGGATCCGTGTTGGCGCAGAGGCGGAAGAGGACCTCGCTGGTATTGTGCACGTCGCAATCCTCATCGACCACGACGATATATTTGGCAAACATCATTTGCCCCATCCCCCAGAGCCCGTGCATCACCTTGTACGCCTGCAGCGGGTACTGCTTGCGGATTGAGACAAAAACCAGGTTGTGAAAGACCCCCTCCGCCGGCAGCGCCATGTCCACGATCTCCGGGAAATTCATCTTGAAGACGGGCAGAAAGATTTTGACGCTCGCCGCGCCCATGTAGAAGTCCTCCATCGGCGGGACCCCGACGATCGTCGCGGGATAGACGGCATCCCGGCGGTGGGTGATCGCCGTGAGGTGGAAAACCGGGTAGTCGTCGACGTTGGTGTAAAACCCGGTGTGGTCTCCAAAAGGACCCTCCGGACGGACCTCGCCGGGCTGGACGTATCCCTCGAGAATGAAGTCCGCGCCGGCCGGAACATCGAGGTCGACGGTCACCGCCTTCACCAGCTCGACAGACTTTTTCCGGGCGAACCCGGCAAAAAGGATTTCGTCCAGGCCATCGGGGAGGGGAGCCGTGGCCGCGAAGGTGAGCGCCGGATCGCCGCCGAGCGCGACCGCCACCGGCATCTTCTCCCCGCGCTCGTAGTACCGCTTCCCATGCCGCGCCGCCACCTTGTGGACCTGCCAGTGCATGCCGGTCGTCCACCCATCATAGACCTGCATCCGGTACATCCCGACATTCCGGTCCCCGGTATCCGGGTCCTTGGTGTACACCGTCGGCAGCGTCACAAACCGTCCGCCGTCGTCGGGCCAGCAGTGCAGGATCGGCAGGTCGTGAAGCGAGAAGTTTCCGCCGGGCTCGTGCACGACCTCCTGGCACGCTGCGGACCGGACGTGCCGGGGGCGCGCATGGATGACATCGATCCCGTTCCGCAGCAGCTTGAACGCCTCCTGCAGCGTGCGCGGCGGCTTGGCCTTCATCAGGAACTGCATCTGGTCGGCGAGCTCGTCAACCCGCTCGATCCCGAGCGCCATCGCCATCCGCCTCCGCGACCCCATCGTGTTGATCGCCAGCGGAAATGCCGACTCCCGCCCCCCAATCGTTGGCTTCTCAAAGAGCAGCGCCTCCCCGCCACCCGGACGCTTCATCTCGCGGTCCGCCAGCGCCGTGATCTGGAGCTCGGTCGCCACCGGCTCGATGATGCGCCGGAGCTCGCCGGATTTTTCCAAAGTCTCGCAGAAAGATCGAAAGGACGGGTATGACATGGCAGACCCCACACTCTACCGAGCCCGACGCCCGGATCAAGTGCCCTCCCGCAAGAATCCGCCGCAGCAGGCAGGAGCGGGCCTCCGGAACGACCGCATGGAAGGCTCCTGTTTACAGCCTCGCCTGCCGCAGGCGGAGGGCGTTGCTGATGACCGAGACCGAGCTGAGGCTCATCGCGGCGCCGGCCAGCATCGGGCTCAGGAGCAGCCCGAAAAAAGGGTAGAGCAATCCCGCTGCCACGGGAATGCCCAGCGCGTTGTAGAGGAAGGCAAAGAACAGGTTTTGCCGGATGTTCCTCATCGTGGCGCGGCTCAGGCGGATGGCTTTGGCAATGCCTCGCAGGTCCCCCTTTACGAGCGTGATGTCCGCGCTCTGCATGGCCACATCCGTGCCGGTGCCCATCGCGATGCCGACCTCCGCCTCGCTGAGGGCCGGGGCGTCGTTGATTCCGTCGCCAGCCATGGCGACGTGGTTGCCCGCTGCGCGCAGCCGCTTCACGTGGGCGACCTTGCCGTCCGGTTCGACCCCGGCTTCGACCGTATCCAGGCCGAGCTGATTTGCGACGGCGGCGGCGGTTCGGCGGTTGTCACCTGTGAGCATCACAAGCTTGAGCCCGAGCGCATGGAGCTCCCTGATGGCACCGGCTGTTGTCGGCTTGATCGGGTCAGCGACGGCGAGAATCCCGGCCGGCCTTCCATCGATCGCGACAAAGACCGCCGTCCGTCCGGCTTCCTGAAGCGTGGCAGCCACCGCTTCGAGCGGCTCCAGGCCGGCGACGCTCTCGCTTCGCAGGAAATCCGGTTTTCCGACGATCACCGGCCGGCCGGCAACCGAGCCGAGAACTCCGCCAGCCGTGACCGAACGAAAGCCATGGACCGACCCGATCTCGAGGCCTTGGTCCTTGGCTCCCTGCACGATGGCCGCGGCGAGCGGATGCTCGCTGCTCCGCTCCAGCGAGGCCGCGAGGCGCAGCAATTCCTTCGCATCAAAACCCTCGGACGGCAGGACATCGACGAGCCGGGGTCTTCCTTCTGTGAGCGTGCCGGTCTTGTCCACGACGAGCGTCGTGATTTTTTCCAAGTGCTCGAGGGCCTCGGCATTTTTCACGAGGACGCCCTCCTGCGCGCCGCGTCCGACGCCGACCATGATCGACATCGGCGTCGCCAGGCCGAGCGCGCACGGGCAGGCGATGATGAGGACCGCCACTGCGTTCACGATCGCATGGGCCAGCCTGGGCTCAGGCCCGATCCACAGCCAGGCAACAAAAGTGATGAGGGAAACCGCGAGCACGGCCGGAACAAAAATCCCCGCAGCCCGGTCGGCGAGCGCTTGAATCGGCGCGCGGCTGCGCTGGGCCTCCGCCACCATTTTGACGATCTGCCCGAGCAAGGTGTCGCTTCCGACCCGCTCGGCCCGCATCACGAAGCTGCCCGTGCCATTGACGGTTCCTCCGGTCACGCGGTGCCCGGCCGCCTTTTCCACCGGAAGCGGCTCGCCGGTGATCATCGACTCCTCCACGCTCGAGTGGCCTTCGACGACAACGCCATCAACCGGCACCTTGTCGCCGGGGACGACGCGCAAGGAGTCGCCGACCTGGACCTGATCCAGCGGAATGATTTGGTCCTCGCCGGCTGCAACGCGCCGCGCGGTTGGAGGGGCAAGGTCGAGCAGCGCCTTGATCGCGCCTCCGGTGCGGGCGCGGGCGCGGAGCTCGAGCACCTGGCCAAGGAGCACCAGCACTATGATCACCGCAGCCGCCTCAAAGTAGATGGCGACCTTGCCGCCGTGCTGCATCGCCTGCGGAAAAATGCCGGGCGCGAGTACCGCCACAACGCTGAAAAGATAGGCGGCCCCGACACCGATTGCGACCAGCGTAAACATATTCAGGTGCCCGGATGCGAGGGACCGCCATCCGCGGCGGAAAAATGGCCAGCCCGCCCATAAAACAACCGGTGTGGACAGCACAAATTGCGCCCAGCGCGAGGCGTCGCTGTCCGCCCAGGATTGATGGGCAAGCGCCGGAATCAGGTGGACCATGGCCAGGGCAAAGACCGGCAACGTCAGCGCCGTGCCGATCTGGAGCCGCCAGGTCATATCCCGCAGTTCCGCATCGTCCTCCGGGCCGTCTGCCGCAAGCTCCAGAGCCATCCCGCACTTCGGGCAGTCGCCGGGTTGGTCGGAAAGGACCTCCGGGTGCATCGGGCACGTGTAGGTGAGGGTGCCGGATGCCGGTGGAGTCCAGGCCGGATTTCGTTCCAATGCCATCCCGCACTCCGGACAATACCCCGGCCGGTCGGACGCGACGCCGGGGCACATCGGACAAACGTACTTTGCAGCGGGGGCTCGTCGTGCGGATGCCGCTGCGTGTTCTTGCTGGGAACCGTCCGCCGGCTCGTGGTCATCAGAACCCCCGTGGCAGCAGGATCCATCGCTTTTGTGAGGTGGGGCGCTTCCGGGTCCGTGATGTTTGTTCCGCATAGGTTTGCTCGGCTGGCTCACTTTAGGTCCCGCCTGCCCTGAATGCCAATAGTGAGGTTGCGTCGAGGGACACGATCAAGCTCGGGGCGGCCCTGATCTCGACGCTCGCGGCGCGCTAATAAAATTTGTGGGGCGGGATGACCGGCTGCTGGCGGGTCAGGCGGTCGACAAACCGTTCCCAGGCGGATTGGCCGGACAGGATTTCGATTTCGACGCGGAGGTAGTAGAGCGGGATCTCGGGGTTGAGGATGCGCGGGATCCGGACGGCATCCTTTTCCGTGGTGACGATCGCGTCGAGCTCGCGCCGCGCGCCGCGGCGGAGGAACGCCTCGATCTCGCGCACCGTGTACCGGTGGTGGTCGGTGTACGATTTCGACAGCTCGATTTCGGCGTCGAGCGCGCGCAGCGCATTTTCAAAGCTTTCGGGAACCGCGATCCCGCTGAGCGACCCGATCCGCAGGCCGCGCAGGAATTCGAGCGGCTTCACCTCGCCGGTCACAAAGTTGCGGAGGTGCTTCGGACGGTGGGCGCACTCGATGATGTCGGCCGTCCGGTTCTGCTCGCGGATCCGGGCGATGATCGCCGCGTTGTCCGAGCCGTCGCACTTCGTGAGGAAAATATGCGTTGCGCGGCGCAGGTTTTTCGGGGGTTCACGCAGGGTCCCCCGCGGGAGCATGTGCTCGTTCCCGAACGGCGCCTGGCGGTCGATCAGCACGATCTCCAGCCCGTGGCGCATCCGGATGTACTGAAGCCCGTCGTCGAGGATCAGCGTGTCGGCCCCGAATTCGCGGACCGCATACGTCCCGCTCTTCACGCGGTCCCGGTCGACGAGCACGACCACCCCGCGCAGGTTGTTCGCCAGCATGAACGGCTCGTCGCCGGCCGTGCGCGAATCCAGAAGCAACGATTGCCCGTCGGAGACCACCCGCGGGACAAAAACCGCTTTTTTCTTCAGGATTTTGTCGACGAGGCGGAGGAGGAACGGGCGGGGAACGCTCTTGTAGCCCCGGCTGAGAATCGCGACCCGGCGGCCTCCCTGGTGGAGGGCTCGGGCCAGAAGTTCGACGACCGGGGTTTTTCCCGTCCCGCCCACGCTGAGGTTGCCGACGCTGATGACGAGGCACCCGTGCGAGTGGCTCCGAAAGATTCTTGTGCGGTAGAGCCAGAGGCGGGTCTCGACGATGAGCCGGTAGACCAGCGAGAGGACCCAGAGCACGGAGCGCAGGGCGTCCGCACGATGCCCGTACCGGCGGCCCAGGATGACATCGATGGCAAATGTCTCCAGCCCCTCAATCCACCGTCTCATGCGAGGATTCTGGTGCCGGCATTGTCCGCCTTCACGATCTCGACGGATGCGCCGGCGAGCCGCGAGGCGGCGAGCATCGCGCGGGCGATCCGCTGCGGGTTGCGAAGCGTGGCGCACGCGATCGTGGACCCCGACCCGGAAAGCCATCCTCCGAGCGAACCTGCGGCCGTCGCCGCGGCGATCACGTCGGGCAGGCAGGGAATGAGAGGCTCGCGGAATGGCTGGTGCAGGCGGTCCTGGAAGCTCCCCTGAAGCGCCTTGTAATTTCCGGTGGCAAACGCGGCCGCGACGGCAGCGGCGCTGCCGGCGCTGAACGAGGCGTCGCAGAGGGGGAGGGACGTGGGCAGCGCCCGGCGCGCAGCGGGGGTTGAGATCTCAAAATCCGGGATGAGCAGGACAAAGCTGAGCCCGCTGCCGATCCGGTAGCGCTGGAGCGGCCCGGCGGGCGGGGTGATCGTGAACCCGCCGAAGGCTGCCGGCGCCGCATTATCCGGGTGGCCTTCCAGCCCGGCGCAAAGCCGGAAGAGGTCGGCCCGGGCAAGCGGGCGCCCGGCCAGCTCGTTGAGTCCGCAGAGGACGCCGAGGCGGACGGTGACGCTGCTGCCCAGCCCGCGGGATCGCGGCACATTCCCCTCGACGCTCCAGTGAAAGGCAAACCGTCGCTGGCGGGCCTCCTGGAAAAAGAGGGCGGCCGCCTCGTCGGCCATGTCGCCGCACGCCGGGCCACGCCCGCGCCGGACGGTTGTCGTATTATAGAGTTTCAGGGCGATGCCCAGACAGTCAAACCCCGGCCCCAGGTTGGCCGTCGTGGCAGGCACCCTCACGCGCACTTCATTCATCCGGCGGATCATGGGCGATGTCCAACCCCGCGAAAAGAAGATATGTGAGAGCCCTCCCTATATCATCCCGCTTGTTCAATGCGCAGAGCAAGGCCTTTGACGAGGGCGCAGGCGACTTTGCCCCGGGCGCGCCGAATGATCCGGTCGAAGGTCTGACGCGAGATGCCCATCCGCTTGGCTGCATCCACATGGTAGAGACCTTCACAGTCCGCGAGGCGCAGGGATTCTAACTCATCGGCAGCGAGCAGGATTTCTTCGAGATCCCGGAGCGGGATGCCTGCGGGCTTAAAATAGTTCGCCGGAGGCGAATAGGAAATGTTTCTCGGGCAGGTCGGGCGTGGCATGGGAAATCTGTTTGACAGGCAGCTTTATGAGCATAAGCTCATATCTTATGTTTGCCAAAGATCAACCGAACGGGAGCGCAGGAACAATAAAAATCGCCATCCCGATGGCAGGCGGGCATTTTTCCGGACATTTCGGGGGAGCGACGGAATTTCTGGTTTTCGAAGCGGGCTGCCCTGCTGGCCCGGTTGGTGCTGGCGCACTCCACCCGGCGCCGGAGCACAAGCCGGGGTCTCTGCCGGACTGGCTCGCCTCGCAGAAGATGGATGCCGTCATCGCCTCGGCCATTGGCGAACGGGCGCTGCTCATGCTGGCGGATGCCGGGATTGAAACCTATCTTTCCGGCGGCGGGTCGGATCCGTCCGAATTGGCTGCGGCCTGCCTGCGGGGACAATTGTCGCGTGCAAACAAAGAAAATTCCCGATGCGATGGCGCCCACCATGACCACGATGGACACGACTGCGGCCACCACTGAAAAAGATGCCCTGGAGGAACTCCACCGCGATTGTTTTGCCTGCGGAGTCTGCAATCACAGCGGGCTGAACCTGCATTTTGATGTGGGGGCGGACGGCGTTGCAACAGCCTGCTGGCAACCCTCCGCCTCGTTCCGCAGCTACCCGGACCGGGTGCATGGGGGCGTGATAGCGACACTGCTCGACAGCGCGATTGTCCATACCCTCTTTGCGAAGGGAGTGGCCGGAGTGACCGCCGAACTGACGATCCGCTACCTGCAAACCTTCAAGTGTGGCCCCCGCCTCCAGCTTCCATGTGCACCCCGCCGCGTCAGGCGGCCCGGAGTGGTTTTCATCAGAGTCCATGACAAACAGAGACACCGCTTCCGCTTCGGTTGTGAAAAGCGCGATGGTATCGGTCATCGTAGTCGGTCTCCTGGGAGCGCTGCCATGCTTCGCCACGGAGACTGCGGGAAATGGCGGAGGCGCCACCTCACGCTCGGCTGGTTTTCGAATGGTTCCCGGAACTCCAGGGCGCGATGGCCTCCTGCGCAAATGCCGCCATCGCCGGAAACATTTCCCCGAAGGCCCGGCTTGCCGAGCAGCATAGCCCAATATGACCAGTTCCCAGCCAGAGGAAAAGCGTGTGAGCGAGCTGGACGTCCTGCGCGGCTTTGCCATGCTTGGGGTGTTCATCGTGAATTTCGTGGAGATGAACGCCCTGCCGCCCGGCGAGGTCGGCGTCTATCCGGAGTTTCACCACGTTTTGGACGGCGTTGTTCAATGGCTCTACCACGAACTTTTTAACGAGAAGTTCTACCTGATCTTCGTTTTCCTTTTTGGCTATTCGCTTTCGTTCACGGCCGTGTCCGCGAAGAAGAAGGGCATGAATGTGGACCGCACGGTTGTCCGTCGCATGGTCTCGCTTCTATTGATCGGGATCTTGCTCTCCGGCCTTTGCTGGTGGGGGGTTATCCTGGTACCCTATGCGATATTCGGCCTGATTATGTGGGGCCTCGTCCGGCTTTTCGGCGAGAGGATCAATCTCGGAATCGCCGTCCTTCTGGTGCTGGTTGTGCCGCCGGCTGCCAATCATATCAAACTTGCTGGCAGCTACGAATACGCTCTCGATAGCGAGGCCCTGACGGCGATGTTTGCCCATGGTGGATTCGTCAACTGGCTGCATCTGATTCCCGTCCAGCTCAAAGGGATTTATTGGGGTTTTTTTACAGATGGCTACAACACGGGGTTTTACCCCGGGCAAATCGCGTATCTGTCAATGCTCCTGGGGCTCTTTATTCTCGGATGGTATGCAGCCATGCACCGGCTGATTACCGCCACAGCGAATTCGGGATACGTGTTGGCAATCATCGCCGGAGCCGCTCTTTTTGTGATATCCAAATATGTGGACCCGGGGGACCTGTTCTATTTCCACAGGCTCTCCCAGTCGCTGGTCATGTCTGCCTGCGTTCTTCGGATCTCCAGATCATGGAAATCTCCGGTGACGCACCTGTTTGCTCTCATCGGGCGCAACTCGTTCTCGGTTTATGCCTTTCACCTGATGGTTGGAGCCCTCATCTTTTTTGGCTTCGGCTATTTCCAAAAGCTCTCCATAAGCATGCTGTTTCTCCTGGCTATCGCCACCTACCTGATCGCTGCGCTGCTCTGCCTCTTCATGCAAAAACGATTCCAATCTGGGGTGCTCGAACTGCTTATGAAGCGGCTGACCTATGGCAAAAGCCGTGAATGAGCGGACGTTCCCCCATCGAACCGAAGAGGGGAAGCCCCTGCTCCCACAGAGCAGGAGGGCTTTTCGCCCATGACTCGAAGCAGGTCAGGCGGTTGCCTTCAAGTCGGCACTCCACGCGCCCGGTCCCTTGATCAGCACGATCAGGCAACCCGCCAGAACCAAGAGCGGCAACGCCAGCGGAATTTCCATCGGTCCCGGCCATTCCTCGATGACGAGTTTGCTGTAGGTCGCAACGATCATCGCGCCGGTGCCGATCAGTGCGCCGATGCGGGCGTAGAAGCCGATCCCCAGCGAAAGGCCCGACACGACCATGAAAAGAGGTGCCAAATAGAAGTTGATTTCGGGGAAGGGGATTTCGGCGCGCCGCAAAATTTCGAGCAGCGGCGACATTCCCGTGAGGTGGAACGAACCGAAGACAAAGAGCGGAAGGGCTGCGGTAAGCCTTGGGGCCAGGATCCATTTTGCCGGTGTTGTTTTGCGGAGATCTGAGAGGTTCATATGTGGCGGGGAATCATGGGGGACACGAATCAATTCAAGTCAGCGCTGGACGCGGCTATTTCAGGAAGCTCTTGAGCATCCAGGCGGTTTTCTGATGGAGAGTGATGCGCCCGATCATGAGGTCCTGGCTCTCCGGGTCGTTGACCTCGCCCGCAAGATCGCGCGCGACTTCGGCATCTTTTACCAGCTTCTCATTCGCGGCTAGCAGGGCGCGCACATAGCCTTCCTGCGGGAGGGGGGAGACAAATTCCTTCATTTTGGCCGTTGAGGCCAGCGCACCCAGGCCGCCGGTCGCGTAGGCGCCAAGGGCGCGGATCCGCTCGGCGATTTCATCGACCGCCACAAAGAGTTCCTCGTATTGGGTTTGAAACGCGGTGTGAAGCGCGAAGAAGCCGGGGCCTTCGACATTCCAGTGGGCGAGGTGCGTAAGCGACATCAGCGCATACGAGTCGGCTAGAACCTGGTTGAGGCTTTTGCAGAGGGCGTTGGCGGATCTGGCAGGGGAGGATTTTAATTTTTTCATGGTGTTCGTTGGGTTTGAGATTAACCAGGCGGAGTCAATAATTCGATAAGGAATTCAGACCAATTGATCGGCTCCGGAAAAGACGGCCTGCACGTGAAGGACCGCCGCCGAATGGCCGGGGTATTTCTCCGGGTTGATCCGCTTCATCTCATCGAAGATCGGGCCGCTGTCCTGCAGTTCGATAGAGCCCTTGATCTGGAACGCTTTTTTCTCCTTCGTGAGGAAGAGGAGCGAAGCCTTCGATCCGGCAAGGATGTTCTCTTTGGTTTTGTGGAAGTAATTGTTGGCGACGAAGAATGTCGAGTCGTCGAAACGTCCTATGCAGCCGGCATAGATCGCGTTCGGCGTGCCGTCCGGGGCGACGGTCGTCAGAACGCAGATCGGCTCGCGTTCGTCCCATGCACGGCTAACGGATTCAGGGAGTTTTTTCACAAAGTTAAAACTGACCGGTTTTGAGCATGACGAGCGTGCATCCCTCGACGCACTCGATTCCCGACTGCCGCAAGGCCTCGATGACCCCGGTGTTTTCGGTGCCGGGGTTGAAGATGACGCGCTGCGGGCGCATCCGCAAGATCTCGTCGACGAGTGGCGGCAGGTGTTTTGCGCCGACGTAGAGCGTGAGGGTGTGGATATCGTGTTCGATGTCTCCGAGGCGTTTGGCCACAGTCAGCCCTTCGATCTCGGGCAACGCGGGATGAACCGGCACGACCGGAAATCCCATTTCTTTGAGCAGAACAATCGCCATGTTCGAGTAGCGCTCCGGGTTCGGGTTGGCCCCGAGCACGGCAACGGCGCGGAACCTTTCGGGAGCGTGTGATATCGGCGCAGACATCGCATTCCTCACGGGAGGATCTTGTCTCCCGGCAGGTTCGCGTCCAGCCACACGCGCAGATCCCGTTCGCCCATCGCCCCGATGGATTCCGCGATGACCGCCCCCATGTGGAAAAGCTTGATTGCCGGAATCCCGGAAATCCCAAATCGGCCGACAATGGCCGGATGCTCCTCGGTATCCAGTTTCGCCAATTCCCAGCGACCGCCCGCCTCGGCCGCCACTTTCTCCAGCAGCGGGCCAAACATCACGCACGGCCCGCACCAGGGTGCCCAGAAATCGCACAGCACCGGAATCTCATGGCTCCGCGCGAGCACCTGCTTTTCAAAATCCTGCACATCGTGGTTATTTATTGGGTTGTTCATAATTGGGTGCCGCGATGGGATTCGGCCCATAACGCGGATTTTGTTACGACCATCGTGCCGGTTGATTCTCCGATCTGGGCGGCGACAATCGGACATTTGACGATGAAGAGGAAGAATATCGGGGCGCGCACTGCCGATAGAGTTTCATAGTTCCCCTGGCCTTTGGAGATGATGAGGTCGGCCCGGTCGAAATGCTCGCGGAATTCCTCCGAGCAATCTTCGAGAACTGTCCCCGGCGCGTCGGAGCCGTTGTCGATCACCCGAACCAGGCCGGTGAAGCCGGCGATCTCCGCATCCTCGCGAAGCGCATCGTTGAGGATCGGACGCCCCCGCACCGCCAGTGTCACTTTTTCCATCGGCAGAAAATTCAGAAGGAGCCGGTCGAAGACGATTTCGCCCGCGTTGTCGGCGAGATAGAGGATCCGCTCCGCTTTTTCCGCCGCGAGGAAAAGCTCGTGCGGATCGCCCGCCAGCGGCCGCTCCCAAAGGGTGGCCAGCAAGTGCGGCAGGTCCTCGGGCTGGATTTGAATCTTCGCGCCGGAATCCAGAAGGTTCCCCGCCACGGCAACCCGCACGGCTGCTTCGTGGGGGTCTGCGGCTGTCGCGATGCTTTCCACGCAACAGGGCAACGCCTCCAGCGCCAGCCCGTTCATCCGGTCTTTGACGCCGCGATAAGGGTCGGATTCTCCGGTCTCCTTGCGGATAATGCGGTGCAGGCGCTGCGCGATGGCCGGGGGGGTGTCCGCCCAGTCGGCCTTGGCCAGCTCTTGGAGAATCAAGCGCAGGATCTTCTCCCGCTCCACAAAATCCTTTGTGGCGAAGGCGACGGCTTCCTCTGCCTGCCGCACGAAACACGGGATGCATTCGATGGAGGTCTGCATTTTAGAACGTGAGCACGCGGTTGCTGTCCGCCACCCATTCGGCGAGATCGGACATCGTCGCCTGGTGTGCTCCTTCATAGTATGGCTCGTTGCGGTGGATTCCGCAGCGGGCCATGCAGGTTCCGCAAACTTTCACGGCAGCTCCGGAAGCGATGAGCCCCTTGAGGATGGCCACGAGATCCTGGTCGTATCCTTCGGGCGGGCGGCAGCTTTCCCGCGCCAAGTCTACCGCGTCGTTCATTAAAAATATCCGGATCTCGTGACCCATGCCGAGAAGTTTGTCGGCGAGACGCAGCGCATTCCAAGCGATATCCGTTTCGTCATAAGGAGGATGGTTCAAGATCAGAAGGATGGTCGGTTGCGCCATATATTATAAGCATATGCTCGTAACTTGACTGTGCAAGGCGAATGTTCGGTGCATCGCAGAGCGGGCTGGCCGGATTTGTGCTATCGGGCGCGACGGCGGGACTTATTGGCCCGGCTCTGGTCCTGAGGTGACGCCAGGCACTTCCCCGAGTCGCTTGGCCCGCAAGGGCTTCGTCGGAAGGGTCGCATTTGCTTTTGCCAGGTATTCCGACAAAGTGGCGGTGATCATGCGGGCGGTGCGCCGGGAGTCGGTCGTCACTCCGCTCGTGACCGATGTGACCACCAAACGCGGGGCGGCGCCGAATGGGCCGCCGAAAACCGCCCCGGGCTCGGCATTTGATCCCCCGGTCGTCTCGATCACGACAAAGGGCTCCCGGCGGCTCTGCCGCAGATCAAAAACCCGGGCAATGCATTCCATCTTCGTGCCCCCGAGTCCCCAGCCGAAGATGGCGCGAAGCGCGCGGCTGCCCTGGTGGAGGCGCTGGAAGCTTCCCTCGACCAGCCAGGCGTTGGACTGCGGCACGGCCACGTCGGCGCCGATGGCTTGCGCGGGGGCGATATGCTTGCTGAGGCGGTCCGCCAATTTTTTAGAAAATGCGCTTTGAAACTCCGATGCAAAGACCTCGAGATCCGTCCCCTTGCGGTCCACGCGAAGCCCGTCCAAAACAAACGGCCTCACATAAATCTTCTCCGGGGTTGTCGGAGGCTTCAAGCCCGGACGAAAGGCCGTCTTCCGCACGCTGACCGACGCGCAGCCAGTGGAAAAAACGGTCAGCCCGATGAGAAAAAGAAGGGAAAGAAATTTCATAATGGCTGTCGGCCCGGGAGAGCTCGGTGCGGCCGATCAGGAGATCCTGAATCTCCGGCTGAGTATCCAGCATGCCGCTCCCGCCAGGAGGAAAAGGCTCGCGGTCCCGGGCTCAGGGACGACGGAGATCGAACCATTGGTTTCGAAGTTCGAGGAGTTCCATGTCAGCCCGCCGGTGAGGGTGGGCAGGGAGTTGGTGTCGATGGCGAATGCCGAAGCCCCGGTCCAGGAACCGGCTGAAACGTCGAAGATCTGGAACGTGTCGTTGAGGACTCCCGTGTAGGATGAGGGAGAGAACGCGAGGGTGGTGAGGAACGTGAGATCGACCGATGAACCGGGTGAGAGCGTGAAATTTCCATACGAGGCCACCGAGTCAAGGCCGAGACGCAGGGTTCCCCCAAGGGCAAGCGTCCCCACAAGAGTGGTATGCGTGAGCGCGGCGTCTGTGGTGAGAGAGAAATCCAACAACCCGCCTGTGCCGGACAACATGACGGAATTTTTCAGGGAGACATAGGCCGCTACGCTGATAGTCCCGACCGATTCGTTGGTGAAGTTCCCGTAAAGATCCAGCGTCTCGGCAGCGGCAGAGCCAATGGTGAAGGCTGAGGAACCCGCCTGCACGAGAAGGGACCCGGCGGCCGCGTCGGATCCGGCGATTTGCAATTGCCCGCTGGGGACGTCGGGCAGGATGACATTGGCGGCGCTGTCCGGAACTCCCCCCGTCCAGTTGGCGGAATCGTTCCATTGGTCGGCCAGGGCATCGCCCTGCCACGTGGTGTCTGCGCCGAGCACGGAAGAGAGTGTGGACGCGAGCGCAAGAACCACCGGAACACCAAGCCTGCTTAATACGGAGTGAATTCTCATCGACATGGTGGTCCGGCTGGCTGGAGATTTCGTGATGGCGTGCTGCATTATCGGGCTCACGGGCCTTTGAGGGATGCGCTGGCTTTGGTGCTGACCCGGTCGAAGACTGCCCCCCGCTGGCTGAGAAGCGTGAAGGATGGCTCGCCGGCCAGCGCGATATATTCAAATTTTGCGACGAGTCCGTCCGACGAACTGACCTTGCGGGCGAGCTCTGGTCCGCGAACCGAGGCTGACCATTTTTTCGTGGTTTTGTTGATCGAGAGGGTCACAGCCGGGGACTGTCCGCTCTTGCTCGTAAAGCGGAATTCTGTTCCGGAGCTTGTCCATGTGCCGGTGGTGGCATTGCAGGGAATGGTGAGAAAGTTGATCGAGAGCCGCCCTTCGGCGATGGCGGTTGGCACGGTTGGGAAGGAAGCGCCCGTAACGAGGATGCTGCTGGCCGAGGTCGGCAGCGAGTTGTCCACAGAGAGCGAAATGCTGTTGACGCCCTTGGCGGGAAGTGGGCTGTTTTTGGCGGCGAATGTGGTATCCATCCTCACCCAACAGTAGATGTAGGGAATGAGGTCCGGGTTGCCAGAGAACGTGCCCGCGTAGTCAATGTTGCGCATCGCAAGGCGGAATGTCCCCTGCGGGCGACGTCCCTGGCTGATGCCGTGGGTGTTGAGGATCGTCCAGTAGTGCTTGGCGGGGTCCGCGTCGGTATCATCGTAGCCGACCAGGATGACCCAATGCCCGCAGCCGCCCTCGTCCCAGGTGTGGCCTTTGGCAAAATCGAAGCTGGTGATTGTCGACTCCGGGTCGTTTGCCCAGAACGCATCGAAAGTATCCCAGTCGGCGGTCGTCGGCAGGAAAAAAAGGAGGCCGACCGGATGCCCCGAATCGAGTGAGCTTTTCAGATTTTTGATGGCCTCTTCCTTTGTCACGTCCCATGTCCGGACCTGCGAGACCTCGATGCCGGAGACCGGGAAGCAGGTATTGCCGGTCGCGCTCCAAGCGGTGCCGGATGTGATCGCCGATGGACGTACCTCGCCCACCGCGAACTCCGTGTCCCATGCGGCCCCGGTATTTGAGAACGGGATCGCGTAGCCGAGCATTTCGTAAAAGGCCTCTGTCTTTCCGTAGTGGCCACCGGAGTTGAGATTCGAGCCCACCATCCACGCATTGGAGGCCAGAAACTGAACGGATAGGCCTTCCTGCAATACCGGGCTCCCGCCGAACTGCCGGTCAAAATCCATCGACATGATCGCGGTGCTCGTCCATGCCCAGCATGTGCCCGTGGGTGCCTGGTTGCGGAGACTTGGAGTGTAGTGAAAATGGTTGAGCACGGACGCTGCACCAGCTTGGGGCACGTAGCTGGCAGCAGCCTCGCTGAGCGAAAGGCTCTCGACCCATGCCGTGAGATCTTTCTCCTGGGCGTCGGTCAGATGCATCGCACCAAAAATGGATGCGTCGGCGGATGGCGGAAAAAGGACGCAAGAAGCAAAACCAATGACCGCAGGGAGGAGCAGACGGGATTTCATGGCGTGGAAGGAATTGCGTCTAATATAAGCTGAATTAATCCAAGCGCAAGTCGCAAGCATCCGCTTTGGACGCCTCTCCGTTTTGTGGAAAAGGAAATTTGACGCGCAGTTTTTTCCGGCCGACGAAAAAAAGTAGCGCGAGTGTTCCCATCGCGAGAAGAGCCGTGATCGACGGTTCGGGGACGCCGGAGTAGCTGAGGACGATGCTTTGTCCTGACTGTGCGATGCTGAACGTCGAGCCAGGCAGGGCGGCATTGAAAAGCGCGCCGGTGCTGTCGGCCCAATTGAAGGAGGCGATGCTGAGGTTTTCGAAGCCGACCACGGTGAATCCCGAATAGACGACCCATTGTTGATTGGCGCCCCAGAGGCCGTCGCTCCATTTCACGGTGCTGCCGGGGGCGTTGAAGATGAGGTCGAGCGTTGTGGCCTTGAGGAAATTGGCGACATTGCCGTTGCCGTTGATGCCATCGTAGTTGGTGCCGCGTCCCGCGGTCGTGCTGGCCACCAGCTCCCAGTCAACGGTCGCGCCGGGGTTGTCGTATACGACGGCCCCGTCGATGGTTTGCACCCCCGGGCCGTTGCTGCCGGGGCTTTGCGTGCCGCTGATATACACATCGCGCCCGATCGTCCCCGAGCCGCCCAGGGTGGCTCCGGCAGCCGCATACACGGAATCGCTGGGATAGGTGCCAGCGCCCAGCGTCCCGTCGATGAGGAGCGTTCCCGCGCTCACGGTGGCCTGGCCGGCGAAGGCCATGTTGCCGGCGAGCGCGAGCGTGCCGTTGCCGGTTTTCGTGAGGCCCCCGGTCGTGGCCGGAACCGAGCCGGTCAAGCGCAGGCTCGAATTGTCCCACATGTCGAACGTCGCGGTCTTGCCGGCGGTGATCGAGAAGCTCCTGTTCGATGTCAAAGTCGCGCTGGTATTGGGATCGAAGGCAAGCGTGCCGCCGTCGAAAACGAGGTTCGAGGCGGCGACGGTTGCGGCCCCGAGATAGCCGGCCACCCCGCCGTTCGAGATCGCCGCAACGCCGAGGGTGCCGCCGCTGATCGTCACGCCGCCGGTGAACGAATTCCCGGGGTTGTCCAAAAACAGCTGTCCGTCGCCGGTTTTCCGCAGTGCGCCGGCACCGATGATGGCATTGCCAATGACGGCAGAGCCGGGTCCGTCCACCGTGAACACGCCGCTTTTGGCGATGGAGACGGGCGAGCCGTTGGCGAGGAAAAAATCGGCGGCGGCATTGGCGTTGACGAACGTTCCGCCGTTGGCGGTGACGGTCAACCCGCGGTCGCTGCCGGTGATTCCGGAAGCGTTGTAAACGAGCGAGCCCCCATCGAGCACGAGGTTGGCGGAAGCATTCGAGGCCGCGCCGAGGTTGCCCGCCTGTCCGCCGTCCCCGATGGTTGTCACGCCCACCGCACCGCCCCGGATGGTGACGCCTCCGGTGAACGAGTTTGCACCTTGGAGCGTGAGGGTGGACGCGCCGTCCTTATCGAGAGCACCGCCCCCGGCGATCATACTTCTGAGCGTCGTGTTGCCAGCTCCGCCGATGGTGAGCGAGCCGGACGAAAGCTGGATCGCGTTTCCCGAGAAGTGGAGGTCCGCGTCGGTGTTCAGCCGCGAGCCGGTGCCATTTACGGTAAACCCGCGGTCGGTTGTGGTGGCGCTGCCGGTGTAGTGCAGCGTGCCGCCCGCGAAAACGAGATTGGCCGCATCGCTGGTTGCCGCGCCGAGGTTGCCCGGCATGCCGCCATTGCCGATTGTCGAAATGCTGAGCACGCCCTGCCCGATTGTTGTCACCCCGTTGTAGGTGTTGTTGCCCGCAAGGAAGACTGTCCCGGCTCCGAGCTTCTCGATCGCGATGGCCATCGGCCCGCCATAGATCCATGCATTCGTAATCGTCGAGTTGACCACGAGCGGGTTGGACGAGTTATTGATCAGGCTCAGTCGCCGCAGGTCCGGCGTGAGGGCCTGGTCCGAGGACGAGAAATTGCCGGTATTCGGTGCACTGCCGATGGTGAGGGCCCCCGCGTTGCTGCCAACCAGAACGCTCATGGCCTGAAATGTCTCTCCGCTCAAAACGTTGACGGTGACCGGCCCGCTGGTTGCGGATTGGACCAAACGATGGATGTCGGTGATGCCAGCGGCCCCCATCCCGATGGCACCCGGAGTGCCGGAGCCGTCGATGACGCGGATATTTCCCTCGGGGGCACTGGTGATGAGCTTCTGCCCGGAACTCCCCCGTGTGACGTCCTGGTAGAGCGCCTCGACGACCCCGCGGCCGACATCATACGTCGCGTAGCCGACCCCATTGTAAATCGCCCAGTCGCCGAGGGTCGGCGCGGTGGTGAAAAAAATCCGGTTCCGGTCGTCCACGCCGAGCCCGGCTCCCGCGAAATTGACCGTGGCGCTGCCAATGCGCGCGAGCGATGCGAAGGTGAGCGTCGAGGTCAGCCCTGGTGCGGCCTGTCCGTTGGAGACCGTGTTGGTGCCGCTGCCCAGCGCGAGTGCGCCGAGCGTTTCCGAGATGTTCACTGCGGAGGACTCGCTCGTGAAGCTCAACGTGCCGCCATACATGGTCACGCCCGCCGTGTCGCCGATCCGGTTCGTATTGACCGCCGTGCCGGAGTTCTCAACGATCAGCGACGCGCCGCCGGAAATGACGATGCCCGACGACGAGGCGATGCTGCCATTCCCCGCAAGCGTGATGCCACCGGCCTGACTGACGGGCGAGCCCGCATAGGCGGCCGACTGGATGTATGTCGCGCCGCCGTAGGTATTATTGCCGGTGAGGGTTTGCATCCCGCCCGGACCGTTGGGTGAAGGCGTGGTCTTGATGAGGCCGACATTCGTTATGCCAGGACCATGCCCATCGGCGATCACGCCGCCGAAAGTCGCGTTGTTCGAGCTGGCGATGGTGAGCGTGCCGGACTCCTGGGCCACCGAGGAACTGAGATTCACCGTGCTGCCAGCGAGACCAGTCAGCGAACCGATTGTCACCTGCATGGGGTTGCCTTGTGGATAGTAGGTCAGGTTGATTTGGAGCGTCCCGGCCGAGGTGAGGTCGAGGTCGGAATGGATCCCGAGCGGCCCGCCGTGCGCCGATGAAGATGATCCGGCAAATAGCGTGCCCCCGTTGACCGTGGTCGGCCCGGTGTAGGCATTCTGGGCGACCAACAGGAGGCTGCCGTTGCCCGATAACGAAATCCCGCCGGTGGTGAAGGGAATCGCGCCTCCGTTGAAAGCCAGCCCGGCATTGTTCAACAGATCGAAAGCGGCAATCTTGCCGTCGGTGATAGTGAACGCGCGGTCGGTGTATTGGAGCTCGCCGTTGCTGATGAGCTGGAGCGTGCCGCCGTCGAAGACCAGATTGGAGGCGTCCGCGCTGGCCTTGCCGATGCCCGAGTCTTGTCCGCCGTTGGCGATCGAGGAGATGGCCAGCGTGCCTTCGCTGATGATGGTGGCACCCGAATAGATGTTCGAACCGTTGAGGGCGAGCGTGCCGTTGCCGGTCTTCGCCAGGTTGGAGGCGGTGTCGTAGGTGTTGCAGGAGCCGTTCATCGTGAGCGTGTTCGCCACAATGTCGAAGGTCGCCGTGATTGAGGAAACGCTCCCGATCGACCAGTTTTTGTTCGTGCTCGTGTCCGGGCCGATGTAGCGCAGTGTCGCGTTGGCGTTCGTGGCAACCCGGAAATTTGCGGCGTCCGTTGAGGAGGAGCCGATGCTTGAAGCCTGGTAGGCATCGGCGATCGAATTCACCACCAGCGTGCCTTCCAGAACCTTCACCCCTCCGCCGAATGTGTTTGCGCCCAGCAGTTGCCATGTGCTGGTGCCCTGCACCCAGACCGCGAGCTCGGCGTCGTTGTCGTTGATCGCCGAAGTGATCGTGCTGATTCCCGCGCCGGAGCCCTGGAGGTATAATGTGCCGTTCTGGCCATTTCCGCCGGCAGTCATGGTCGCTCCCGACACCGTCAAGTTGGCCGTGGAGTTGTTTGTCCAGTAGGTGTCGAACCCGATGAAATCCGGTGTTCCCAGCTTGATGCTGGCGACGATGGCCTGGTTGGCAGTGACGCCGGCGTTCAGTGTGACCGATCCCGTGTTTGCGATGGTGAGTTGCTGGCCGGAGAGGCCGAGAACATAGGACGCGGCCGACGGGGAATCGAAAACCAACGTTTTGACTTCGGGCGAGCTGGCCAGATTGATCGTGGTATTGCCGTTCCCGGAGTTGTTGAACAGCGCCCCGGTATCCTTGCTGTTCGGCACCCCGGACGGATTCCAGTTCGCGCTGTCCGACCACGCATCGCCGGACGCGCCGGTCCAGGTGTAGCTTTCCCCGAAAACCGGCGATGCCCACAGGCAGGCAATACCTGCGACGGCGAGGCAGAGGATGTTCGAAGACAGCAAAATATCTTTCGGCGTGTTCATGGTGGGAAAGCTCAGAGGATCGCCTGGCCGCGACACCCTGGAAAAAGCATGCGGGCCATTCTCCCCGGCGTCCATGACGCACGTCAAAGATCTGGACAATTCGGACCGAAGGAAACGCAGGCTCTCATTCGGCGTCGCCGGCCAAGCGGATGGCGAACTATACTTTAAGTATGCAGCCGCAACTTGCGGGTGCCTGGCCGGGCTGCAAAAATTGCCTCGCTATGAATATTTCCATCCCGACACGACCCATGCAGCTCACCCTCCTCGCCATGGCCCTGGCCGCTGGATCGTCCTGGCAATCCTTCGCGGCCGATTCTGTTCCCGGGCGCATCCTGGCATGCCCGTCCGGCTCGGCATCCGAGGCTGCGGTCCAAAACTCGTTCAAAGGATCCGGGGCGCGCGAGATCGGCCGCCTGCGCCAGATCAACGTGCGCGTCCTCGAAGTGCCGAAGGCCGCCGAGGCCCGCGTCATCGCCGCCCTTTCGAAAAACCCGAACTTCGAATTTGCCGAGCCGGACTACATCGCCCAGATCATCCTCACGCCGAACGACCCCTATTACGCTTCGCAGTGGCATCTGCCAAAAGTCGGCGCGCCTGCCGCATGGGATCTGACGACCGGAAAAAGCACCGTCGTGCTGGCGGTGATTGACACGGGAGTGGACTCGACTCACCCGGATCTCATGGGCCGCGTGCTTCCGGGCTACGACTTCGTGAATGCCGACAGCGATGCGACCGACGACAACGGTCACGGCACGGCTGTGGCCGGAACCGCAGCAGCAGCCGGGAACAACGGGGTCGGGGTCGCCGGCGTGGCATGGGGGGTGAGCATCCTCCCGGTCAAGGTGATGGCGGCCGATGGCAGCGGCGCGACTTCAACCATCGCCACCGGAATCAACTACTCTGCGGATCGCGGGGCGCGGGTCATCAATCTCAGCATGGGCAGCACCAGCTCGTCGCTCACGCTGCAGAAGGCGGTTTCCTACGCCTATACCAAGGGGGCCGTCCTCATCGCCGCAGCCGGCAACAACGGCAACAGCACCCCGTTTTATCCCGCCGCCTACACCCAGGTCGTGGCGGTTTCCGCGCTCAACAGCTCCGACGTGCTGCCCACCTGGTCGAACTACGGCAGCTACGTCGATCTTTCTGCGCCGGGCGAAGCGATCACCACCACGTGGCCGGGCGGCAGCTACATGACGATGTCCGGCACCTCGTTCTCGAGCCCGCTGGTCGCCGGCGTGGCCGCCCTCGCGCTCTCCCTCAAGCCGACCCTCACCAATGCGGCGGTTGTTTCGCTGCTCACCTCGACGGCCGACGATCTGGGCGCGGCCGGATACGACATTTACTTCGGGGCCGGCCGCGTGAACGCCGCCAAGGTCGCCGCTGCCGCCGTCCCGGTGTTTGACGCCACCGCGCCCGTCACCGCCGTGACGAGCCCGAAGGAGGGCGCGTCCATAGCCGGCTTGAGATCCGTCGCCGTCACCGTCGTATCCAGCGATAACGTGGGGTTGACAAAAGCCGAGCTCTACATCAACGCCAAGCTCGTCACCACCTCCACATCCGGCAGCTTCACCTACAACTGGAACACCTCCCGGCTCGCCGTCGGGGCTTACAAGCTCCAATCGAAGGCTTATGATGCCGCCGGAAATTCCGCGCTGTCGGCGATTGTCACTGTCTATCGCTGATTTATCTGGCCGATCGTGCGGGCGACATTGAGGACGCGGTTAGTAGGCGCGGTTGCGAGCTGGAAGAAATCCCCGCACCGACACCTTATGTGTAACTTATTTGATGGGAGAGTGAAGGCGTTAACCATCCTTTGCGTCTCGTTGCTGGCGGCACATCGTTGCGCTTTGGGTTTTGTTGTTGCTGGCGCCAGCGGCGGCGGGGACACGAACAATAATACAACTGCCGCTCAACTTGCCTCCGAACTGGGTTTGTCGAACGCGGCTTTCTTCGACAACGTCCTGGCCTACAGCGACGCCTCCGCCGTCTATTTTGGATGGGGGAACACTTCGAGCGGTGCCAGGGCATACGCTCTTTCCGCGATGCATATCAACTTCGCGGACTCGATGGTGATCAACGGGGTGGTGTATTCGGTATCGCGCCAATCGATCGGGGGTTCCGATCTCGCGCTGCTGACGCTGACCCAAACAAGCGGCATCATGCCGCCGCTGCCCGTCACGAACTTGGGGACATACAAGCCATCGAACAACATGGACGTCATCATGGCGGGAAGGGGCCGGCAGCGCGTTCAGGACGCCGCGACGACAAATACATCGGACGCGGTCACCTGGACTTCCAACGGCACCTCCTACACGGGCTACACCACGAATAGCACACAAGTCATCAGGTGGGGGACGAACACTGTCGCCGGCTCAACCACGGTCAATGTCGGAACGGGAAACACCACGGCCACTTATACGGTTTTCGACAAGCCGCAAAAAAACCAATTTCTCACGACAAATGAGGCCCAAGGCGTGGCGGGCGATTCGGGCGGCGGGATGTTCGACCTCTCCGGAAACCTTTTAGGAATCACGCTGGCCGTCAGCGATGAAAACAACGCCAGCAATGGCGGGACGCAGGCATACTTCGGACAGAACACTTACTTCACAGATATTTCGACTTATAAAACCGCGATCGATTCCGCGATCGGCATCTCCATGATCCCCGAACCGAAGATTGTTGCGCTTTGGCTCATGGGGATTGCGGCCTGTTTGCTCGTCTCGCGTCGCCGAGGCTGCGCTTTTCGGAAAAGGATCGGTCGGAACGTTCCCGGGATCCGGCTCGATTGATCCGGGATAACAGCCCAGGTCCTGACCGATACCTGTGTATCCAATCCGCCGGAATCGATTGGCGTTTTTATGTTCGCCGCCACCCGTTCGTTTATCGGCGGCATCCCGGACACTGTCCGTCGCCGGCAGCTGCCGCCTGAAACGCTGGCAGGTGATGATCGCGGGATGCCCGCTGAAGGTTGCCGAGCACGCGGACGAGGTCGGGGTAATCGGCGACCCTTGCCAACAGCCGGTCATACATGGCCACATTGGCTTTCTCCGCTTCGATCCCCAGCTGCGCGGCTTCGGCGAGGCTCGCGGGAGCCTTGACTTGGCCCGCTCGGGTATCCTTGGGAATCGCGAGCCCGTATTTTTCGAACTGCCTCTGCAATGCCCCGATATGACGCGCCTCGGCCTTGATGATTCAACTGATGACCGGCAGCGTGCTTATGGCACATGAAAAGATCTCGTTTAAAAAATCCGGCAGGGCAAGATGCGCGGCAATACAGAAAGTATAGGGTGAGCGGACCGCTCCCCGCGTTGAATCTCCGCAAGGGGTATTTCCCGGGGGCTCCCCGCGCTTCTTTTTGATGGTGCCGCCGCAGCAGAGGCACTTGGTGGGCTTCGCGTCCCTGGGGGTCAGCCGGCATTGGACAACATCTTCACAGACGAGGCACTTGATCGGGATCGCCGTGTAGATCGCCAGGTAAAGAAGGTTTTGTCCCGAAGGAAAACGGGTCCCGTTTTCCCAGTGGCTCCAGGTTGCGTCCGACACGCCGATCTCACCGGCTGCGCACGCAAGCTTTTTGCCGCTCGCGACCCTCCATTGCCGCAGCACCACGGCGAAATTGGGAGGGCAGACCGACTTTGTGGGTGTGACTTGCATATTCTTATGTCCAGATCTGGAGGTCGAGGGTGCAACATCGCATCGCCTCGGCGATCTGCGCGCAGCATAGCATGGAAACCAGATTCGTCATCGCGCGATTTTTTCAATCCGCAGGGCGAGACCTTTGACGAGGGCGCAGGCGGCTTTCGCCCGGGCGCGCTTGATGATCCGGTCAAACGTCTGACGGGAGATTCCCATCTGCTTAGCGGCGTCCACATGGTAAAGTCCCTTGCAATCCGCAAGGCGCAGGGATTCCAACTCGTCGGCGGCGAGGAGGACTTCTTCGAGGTCGCGCAGAGGGATTCCCGCCGGTTTAAAATAGGTTGCGGGCGGCGAATGGGAGATTTTTCTCGGGCAGGTCGGGCGTGGCATGGGAAATCAGTTTGACAGGGGCAGTTATGAGCATAGGCTCATATCCTATGTTTGTCAAAGATCAACCAAACCCGATGCAAGGAACAATGAAAATCGCCATCCCGATGGCGGGAGGGAAATTTTCCGAGCATTTCGGAGGAGCGAGGGAATTTCTGGTTTTCGAAGCGGATCGCAAAGCCGGTTCCTTTGGGCCGGGCGAACTCCTCCCGGCGCCGGAGCACAAGCCGGGGTCTCTGCCGGAGTGGCTCGCCGCGCAGCAGATGGATGCAGTCATTGCCTCGGCCATCGGCGAACGGGCGCTGCTCATGCTTGCGAATTCGGGAATCGAAACCTATCTCGCCGGCGGGGAGTCGAACCCGTCCGAGTTGGCGGCTGCTTGCCTGCAGGGGAAATTGCCTCGTGCAAACCAGGAGAATTCCCGCTGCAATGGCGCTCATCATGATCACGATGGACACGGCTGCGGGCACCACTGAGAAGGCTTCAGATGCCCTTGAAGAACTCCACCGCGATTGCTTCGCTTGCGGGATCTGCAATCACAGCGGTCTGAACTTGCATTTTGATGTGGGGGCAGACGGGGTTGCGACGGCGGTCTGGGAGCCATCCGCCGCCTTCCGGAGTTACCCGGATCGCGTGCATGGGGGCGTGATCGCCACGCTGCTGGACAGCGCCATCGTCCATGCGCTCTTCGCGAGAGGCGTGGCCGGGGTGACCGCCGAACTCACGATCCGATACCTGCAAAGCGTGAATGTCACCGACCCGGTGCATGTGACCGGTTGGGTCGAGTCGAACCGGCACGGGGTTTACCTGTGCTGCTCCGAAGTCCACCAGGCGGGATTGCTCGCCGTGCGGGCCTCAGGGAAATTCATGGCGATGCCGGAAGCTGCGCTGCTTGTGCCGGGATGATTTTTCTTGGGCCGTTGCGCACAATGCGGCCTATGGATCTCCCATCGGGGTGCCCGACATGTTGAATCGGGTGCGCGATGGCTTCCTGTGCAAATACCGCCATCGCCGGAAACATTCCAACCGAGGGTCCGGCTTGCCGGGCCTCCTGACCTGCCATGAATATTCCACAACCGGATGGAAAACGTGTGAGCGAGTTGGACGTCCTGCGCGGCTTCGCCATGCTCGGCGTCTACATCGTCAAAATGAGCATGCTCTTTTACCTCGCGATCGCGACCTACCTCATCGCGGCGCTGCTCTGCCTCCTCATGCAAAGGCGATTCCAGTCGGGAGTGCTCGAACTGCTCATGAAGCGGTTGGCCTATGGCCGCGGATGAAGCGGCCTACACCGGTCACGTATATTTCACAGGCAGCTGTGCACAATGCGCCAAAATTGCCGACGGGTTCTTTGGTTGGGTTCCATCTCTCCGGCAGGATGCCGGCGAGTGCAGGCAGGGATGCCTGCGCTCCCGAAGAATTTCTTTCCGCCCGCTTCAAGGCCATGATGTGGTTTTCACTTTTTGAAAAGCACCGAGCGCATCGTTTTGTAGATGTCCGTGTTGTCCATCGTGCCGCGGATGCTTTCCGAACCGGCTCCGGCGGCACGGATGACAATGCCGCCAGAGGTGTCATTTCGTGAGGCCCATGTGACCACAAACGGGTGACGAACGCCCAGTCGGTCTGGCGCGCTTTCAAACGGTCTGCCCTCCAAACCATCGTAGGGCGCACCATTCGGATCGCGGCCGTTATTGGCGATGGCCAGGTGTTCCTTGGAGCCGGCCTTCAGCCCGATGACATCCATTCCACCGGCCTCGCTGTCTGCGGCGGTGATGATGAGCGTGTCGGGATGTATTTCCAGGAAGGCGAGCGATTCCCGGAAAGCCTCATCGGCGCGAAGCAAGGCGGCCAATAGGCCGGGCGCGTTGTTATAGTTCCCGAAGTTGTCGGTCCCCTCCTCCTCCACCACGAGAAAGAACTTCTGGTTTCCAAAAAGTTCCAGGGCCTTCGCCGTCATTTCCCCGACATCCGGCGCGGAGGGGCAGTAGAGCGGCAGGCCGGCCCCGCTGAGAAATTCCTCGGTCTGGTCGTTGAACGTATGCTCAGCGGCAAAGACTCCCAGAAGCTTTCCGGCCGTTGGAGGAGCCGCCCGCAGTTCCTCCCGCGTGAAAACAACCGCATACCCCCGCGCGCGCGCCTCCTGGATCAGGTCCTTGCCGTCCTTCCGCTTTCCGGGTTTGCCGTGCCTCCCGATCACTCCCTCCGGCAGCATCCACTGCTCCCCGCCTGAAAGGATCACATCCACGCCAGACTCCAACACGGCCCTGGTGATTTCCTCGTAGTCCGATCGGGCTTTTACAGAGGCCACAAAACAGGCCGTTCCGGGCTCGATGATGCTCCCGGAATTAATGATCCCCGTGCGGATCCCTGTCTTCTGAGCCTCCTGCATCAGGCTCAGGGGTTGGCCCCCTGCGGACACGGGAGGAGCCTCCGCGGAGTCGCCGGTTCCAAATGCGGCCGCCGGCACCTTGACTCCATAGGCATGCACGGTGGCCCCGCCGTTGGAGGTGGAGGTGAGGTTGTCCTTGAGGTGCCCGCGATAAATGGCGATCGCAGGAAGCCGGTCCCAGGCCAGCTCCCCGTCCGGCCCCTTGGAGACCATGCGCGCTGCCTGCCATGCCGCCACGCCCGCCCCGTCTGGATGGATAAAAATGACGTTGCCCGCATGAAGCGGAGCCAGGGCGAGGATCGAGAGAACGAGAAGACTTCGCATCCGCCCATTCACAGCCAGGTCGACCCGTGAGGCAAGTGACAATCCCGTCACATAGCGAACGCCGCGCAACTTTTAGCTCAAGTGGTCGCCTTCAAGTCGGCGCTCCACGCGCCCGCCCCCTTGATCAGCACGACCAGGCAACCGGCCAGAACCACGAGCGGCAGCGCCAGCGGGATTTCCATCGGTCCCGGCCATTCCTCGATGACGAGTTTGCTGTAGGTTGCAACGATCATCGCGAAAGTGGCGATCAGCGCTCCGATGCGCGCGTAGAAGCCGATTCCCAACGAAAGTCCCGACAGGACCATGAAAACAGGTGCCAGATAAAAATTGATTTCGGGAAAAGGGATTTCCGCGCGCCGCAGGATTTCGAGCAGCGGCGACATTCCCGTGAGGTGGAAGGAGCCAAAGACAAAGAGCGGCAGGGCTGCGATCAGCCTCGGGGCCAGAAGCCATTTTGCCGGAGTGGTTTTGCGGAGAGCTGAGAGGTTCATAGGTGAAGGGGGATTCCTGATGACACGAATCAAATCACGGTTTCGGACGCGGTTATTTCAGGAAGCTCTTGAGCATCCAGGCGGTTTTCTGGTGGAGGGTGATACGCCCGATCATGAGATCCTGGCTCTCCGGGTCGTTGACCTCGCCCGCGAGATCGCGCGCAATTGCCGCGTCCTTCAGCAGTTTCTCGTTCGCCGCAAGCAAAGCGCGGACATATTCCTCCTGCGGGAGGGGCGAAACAAATTCCTTCATTTGGGCGGTTGCTGCCAGCGCGCCGAGCCCGCCGGTCGCATACGCTCCGAGTGCCCGGATCCGCTCGGCAATTTCATCGACCGCAACGAAGAGCTCCTCGTATTGGGTTTGAAATGCGGTGTGGAGGGCGAAGAAGCCGGGGCCTTCGACATTCCAGTGGGCGAGGTGCGTGAGCGACATCAGCGCATACGAGTCGGCAAGAACTTGATTGAGGCTTTTGCAGAGGGCGTTGGCGGACTTGGCTGGGGAATCTTTCGATTTTTTCATAGTGGTGGTTGAGTTTAAGATTAGCTAGACAGAATCAATAATTCGATAAGGAATTCAGAGTAGTTGGTCGGCTCCGGAAAAGCCGGTTTCTACGCGGAGCACGGCTGCCGAGTGGCCGGGGTATTTCTCCGGGTTGATCCGCTTCATCTCGTCGAAGATCGGGCCGCTGTCCTGCAGTTCGATGGAACCCTTGACCTGGAACGCTTTTCCTTCCTTCGTGAGAAACAGCAGCGACGCCTTTGATCCGGCGAGGATGTTCTCCTTGGTCTTGTGGAAGTAGTTGTTGGCGACGAAGAATGTGGAGTCGTCGAAACGTCCGACGCTTCCCACATAGATCGCGTTCGGTGTGCCATCGGGGGCAACGGTGGTCAGGACGGCGATGGGTTCGCGTTCGTCCCAGGCTTTAATAACGAAGTCGGGTAATGGTTTCATAGAGTTAGCAGGGGCGCATTCCTTCAAGATCCATATCGGGTGTCGCTCGTATCGTAGGGAGGCCGGTTCAGAATCAGAAGGATTATCGGTTGCGCCATAGCTGGTTATTAGCATATGCTCTCTATATGAGCCCGCAAGAAAAAAGAATGTCCGCGACAAATCCCATTGTCACCACCTTGAATGTTTGGTGGAAAATCTCTCCTCGGACATTCTTTCCCCGGCTTCTGAACGCGCTCCTTTGGCTGGTGTTTTGCGCGATGGGGGGCACCGGGCTGCTGCTGGCGTTCCGGCTCCCGCCCGGTTCGCGCGGCGGGCGGGGACTTTCGGCCTTGGGACTATCGCGACACGAATGGGGCGATTGGCACACCTGGCTGTCCTACGCTTTCCTTGCCATGATTTTGCTCCATCTCGCCCTGCATTGGCGGTGGTTCTGGCAGGTCGCCGCCCGCAAGAAGCGCTGGCCACTCATGCTGGGATTCGGTGCCGGGCTTGCGCTCCTGATTGCTTTGGCTCTCCAGCCCGTCAGCGAGAAAGGCAATAGCAAGGACGAAGGCGCCCATCACGAAAAAGAAAGAAAATGATTTCCCTGACGATCCTTTCCGATAACACCGTGCGCGGGGCCGGGTTGCTCGGCGAACACGGGCTCTCTTACTGGCTTGAGACCGGCACACAACGCGTGCTCTTCGACACCGGTCAGGGAATGGTGCTCGAAAAAAATGCCGCGAAACTCGGCATCGATCTCGGGCAGGCGGATGCGATTGTGCTCAGCCACGGGCACTACGATCATGTTTCCGGGCTGCCTTACGCACTCGAAGCCGCGCCCGAAGCCGCTCTTTGGTTTCATCCTGCGGCCACAGAGCGAAAGTTCATCCGCTCGCCGAAAGGCACCGCACGGCGCATCTCGACCGATTTCATGGAGGCCGGAGAATTTGGAAAATCCCGGATCGTGCATCGTGTGACCGGCCCCACCGAGGTCGTCCCTGGCATTTGGGTGACGGGCGGAATTCCCCGGCCGAATGATTTCGAGGATGTGGGCGGCCCATTTTTTCTGGACGAGGAACGCACCGTGCCCGATCCGATGGCCGACGACATGGCGCTCTACCTTCCCGGAAAGGATCGTCTTTCCGTCATCTTCGGATGCGCCCACGCTGGAGGGATCAACACGCTCGATCACATTTTCCGGCAGACGGGCCCCCTTCCTGTTCACACTCTCATCGGCGGGCTGCATCTGGCCGACGCGTCGCCGGATCGAATGGACCGCACGGTTGCGGCGATTCGATCGCTTGAGCCAAAGCGCATGGGCTTCTGCCACTGCACGGGAGCCCCTGCGATCCACCGGCTGTGCAGCGAGTTTCCCGATGCCTGCATGGAAGTCCATGTCGGCAAGCGGATCATTCTTTCAGGGGAAGCCGGGTAAAGCCCGTTTGCTCCAATCGACAAACCACACGAAACCCGATTATGAGAGAAATCCGTTTGATCTTTTTTGCCGCATCTTTGCTGATGCCATCCTGTCTGCTCGCGGAGCCTACTTTCCAACAGGATGTTTATCCTCTTTTTAAGGAATCCTGCATCTCTTGTCATGGTCCCAAAAAACAATGGGGCGGCTTCCGGGCGGACCTCCGCAGCGAGTATCTCCATGATGCCGGAAACGGCCCTTGGGTTGTGCCTGGAGACAGCAATGCCAGTCGATTGGTCGCGTTGCTTTCCGGCGACGTCAAAACGAAAAAAAGCCCGGAGAAGCATGTGCTTCCGGCGGCCAATGTGGCTCTGATTCGAGCATGGATCGATTCCGGAGCGAAATAGCCGGGCGAGAATATTGAGAGGCGGTTATGGCGCACTGGCCCTGCCGAACATCACCAGATTCTCTCAAAAGGGGGAGGGGGGGCGCTCCGACCTCTGGCCGGAGCAGCAATGCACGGCATTTCGCCGGTGCCTTGAAATCACGCGGGAAGCAGCTTCAATTTGCAGAGGGCCGCAAGTTTTTTTTGGCGCTCGTCGAACGAGGAAAATGCGCTGCAGCCGATTTCCAGAGCGGCCGCGACATGCCAGATGTCGGCGGAGCGCGCGAGAGTGGCCGCGGCATGTTTCGCGGAAAGCGCTTCCGCTCGCAGGTAAACGGAATCCAGATCGTAGTCGGGGCGCGCCAGGACTCCTTTCGCAAGATCGCTTTCCAACGTTTGAAGGGCGCCGCGTTGCTCGGTTGCCGAAATCTCCCCGCGTCCGCGCTTCAATCGGATGGCCGTTCGTAACTCCAATTCCAAAAGATGGGTGAACGGTACCGGAGGCCTCTCCGCCAGGAGGATCTCCACCGCCGCCGGGGAGCTGGCTTCCCGCACGTAGATTTTGATCAACGTGGACGTGTCAAAATAGGCTCTCATCGCTCAGTATTCCCCGCGCAGGTAGTCCACGAGCTCCTCGGCTCGCCCTTTCGTCGGGCCGCTTGGAAACTGGCGATCCAAGCGTTCCTCAAAGTCCGGCCAGGCGAGGGGTTCTTTTTTCTTTTTGCCCACCGGAGAGAGGATCGCGAAAGCCCGTCCGCGCTTCTGGATCGTCACGCTCTCGCCCTCATAAATCCATCGGGAGACGGTGGCAAAGTTGTTTCTCAAATCAATGACCGATGCTGTTTTCATGATAAATATCTTATCACGAGACGGGGAGTCGGCAAGACCTGTTTGCCGCGGCTCCGATAAACCCGGGAACTGCGGGAGCGGAGCGCAAAGCTTGCGGCCAGAGCGGCCTGACATCCTTCAGAGCCGGTGCCATCATATTTTCATTCAGGCCGGAAGATCTCTCCGCGCGATGTCAATAGGCAAGGCCTGACCCTTTTGCCAGGTGTTCCTCCGGCCTTGCAATATCCACCGTCATGCGGCAGGTTTATCCCGTGAGTGCCGTTGTCGAAATCAAGGAAGCGATTGCGCATCTTTCCCCGCAGGAATACTGCAAATTGATGGCGGATCTGCAACCGTGCGCCGATGACGAATGGGATCTGCAGATGAAAGCTGATGCCTCATCTGGGAAACTCGACTTCGTGGACCGGCATATCAAGGCCGCGCGGCAGGATGGAACTCTGCTCCCTCTGGAGCCCACCTTCGAAAAGTTTTGACCTTTCCAAGCCGGGGAACACCTGAATTTTGGAACCTCTATCGCGGTTTGCCGGTCGAGGCCCGCACCCTCGCCTGAAAGAACTATCGGCTTTGGAGTAGGTTTCCGTTCCATCCCTCGCTTCACTTCAAGAAGATTTGCGGCGGGAAATAGAGTGTTCGACTGGGCATCAACTATCGGGCTATCGGGATGTTTCACGATGACATTTTTGTGTGGGCCTGGATCGGCACCCATGCGGAATACGACCGGTTGCCTTGATTCCCTGCCTCCGTTCCTACAACCGCTGTGAGCTGAAAATGAGGTCGGCCGGAAGAGGTTGTTGTTGCCTGCGGGCGGAAAATCGCCAACATCGGATTTATGACCAAGTCCGTCCCGATGCGGCCGAGGCTCGCCCCCAAGGCGACCTTGGCCTTTGCGATCGTCGCCAGCCAGTACAATGCCGTGTACACGCAGGCGCTCGTCGACCATGCCTACGCCGAGCTGAATGTGATCGAGCCCGGGGCGACGGTGAGCCTGGTCTCCTCGCCCGGATCGTTTGAGATCCCGCTGCTCGTGCAGGCATTGGCCGAACTGGACCGCTACCATGCGATCATTGCTCTGGGCGTGCTCTTCCAGGGCGAAACCGCCCATGCGACGCTCATCGCTCAGGGTGTCACCAATGCGCTGCTGAACATTTCCCTCTCGCACCGGATCCCTGTGATCCACGAGATCCTCCTCCTAGACAACGAGGAGCAGGCCCGGGCCCGATGCCTGGAGGAGGGGATCAACCGGGGCATCGAAGCCGCACGAGCCGCCGTCGCGGCCGCCCGCTCGCTGCGCGACATTAAATAATATGGGAGTTCGAAGAGATGCCCGCGAGGCCGCGGTCCAATACCTTTACCAGCGCGAACTGCAGGGCGATGAGAGCGATGCCCTCCTCGAAGAATTTTACCGCCTGCGCGGGCTGAGCCCGAGCGCCCGACGGTTCTGCGAGTCCCTGCTGAGCGGCTGGATGTCGAACCGCGCGGAGATCGACCGCGTCATCGGCGGGCATGCAAAGAACTACGAATTCGTCCGCCTCTCGGCCGTCGATCGCAACATCCTCCGCATCGCCTGCCAGGAAATCCTGTTCTGCAAGGACGTGCCGGCCGCTGTTGCGATCAACGAGGCGATCGAGATCGCCAAAAAGTTCAGCACCGCAGAGTCGGGGAAATTTGTGAACGGCGTCCTCGACAACATCCGCCGCTCTAAGGCCTGACCGATGGCGCTCGGGTTCTTCAAATCCTTTGTCGCGAAGTTTTCGGCGCGGCCGGTCGATTGGGACGAACTCGAGGAGGCGCTGATCCGGGCCGACCTCGGCGTCCCGATGACCTTAAAAATCCTGGAGGCCCTGCGCGAGCGCGGCAAGGAAGTCACCGGCGAGACAGCGGCGGAGGTCGCGCGCGGGGAGATCCTGGCGGTGCTGCCACCGGCTGTCCCGCTCCTTCGCCCGCTCCCGGCCAAGCCCAAGGCGATTTTGGTCGTCGGGGTGAACGGGACCGGCAAAACGACATCGTCGGCAAAGCTGGCGCACTGGTTCAAAACCAAGCGCCATTCCTGCCTGCTGGTGGCGGCGGACACATTCCGCGCGGCCGCCATCGAGCAGCTCGTTCTCTGGGGCGACCGCCTCGGGATCGACGTCGTCAAAAGCCAGTACCAGGGCGACTCGGCCGCACTCTGCTACGATGCCTGGACGAGCGCCCACAAGCGGAACATCGAGTTTCTCATTTGCGATACCGCCGGCCGCCTCCACACGAAGAGCAACCTCATGCAGGAGCTTTCAAAAGTCGGCCGTACGCTCGCCAAGCACGATCCCGATGCCCCGCACGAAAAGTGGCTCGTCGTCGATGCCACGACCGGCTCGAACGCCCTCGTCCAGGCCCGCGAATTCCACCAGGCCATCGGGCTCACGGGAATCATCCTGACCAAGCTCGACGGCAGCGGCAAAGGCGGGGTCGCGGTCGCGATCCAGCACGAGCTCGGGATCCCGACACGGTTCATCGGCACCGGCGAAAAGCCGGGCGATTTCGCGCCGTTCGAGAGAGAAAGCTTCGTCAGCCGGATTGTCTGATCCCCTGCGCGACCGAAGCGGAATTTCCTGCGTCCGGGCAATTTGCCGAAAAAAAGAGATTTCCAACCGGCCCTGCGACGTGTCCTCTGTTCTGGCATGAGACGATTTGAGAATCAGGTGGCGATTGTGACGGGTGCGGGCCGGGGGATCGGGGAGGCGATTGCCAGGCGGCTGGCTTTCGAGGGCGCAAAGATTGCCGTCGTGAGCCGGACCGAGGCGAACTCGATGCGGACGGCCGACGCGATCAACGCGATGGCTGCCGGGACAGCGCGGGCCTATGCGGTGGACGTGGCGGATTTTGATGCGGTGCAGAAGGTCGGCGAGCAGATCCTGGCCGACTTCGGGCGCTGCGACGTTCTCGTGAACAATGCGGGAATCACCCGCGACACCCTGGCGATGCGGATGTCGAGCGACGACTGGGATGTCGTGCTCCAGACGAACCTCAAGGGAGCCTTCAACTTTTCGCGCGCCGTCATGCGGGCGATGGTGAAGCAGCGCTCGGGCCGGATCATCAACATCAGCTCGGTCAGCGGGCTCATGGGGCTGGCGGGCCAGGCGAACTACGCCGCCAGCAAGGCCGGGCTCATCGGGATGAGCAAGAGCATCGCCCGAGAGCTGGCCAGCCGCGGGATCACGGTGAACGTCGTGGCTCCCGGGTTCATCGAGACCGACATGACCTCGGTCCTCAGCGAGGAGGTCCGGAAGGGCGCACTCGCGCAGATCCCGCTCACAAAATTTGGCGCGGGCGAGGACATCGCCGCCGCCGTCGCATTCCTCTCGAGCCCGGAAGCCTCGTTTATCACCGGCCAGGTTTTGGCTGTTGACGGCGGGATGTCGATGTAACGTCTCCCTCCAACCATGCTCCTCTGTTTCCTCAGACACGCTGAAGCCGAACACACCGGCGGAGCCGACTCCGAGCGCCGGCTCTCGCTCAAGGGGGTGGACCAGGCAGGACGGGTCGGAAGGTTTCTGGAGAAGAGCCGCCTCGTCCCGGAACTCATCCTGACCAGCCCGATCCTTCGCGCGCGCCAGACGGCCGACATTATCGCTGCAATCCTCAAGGTCCCGCTGCGCGAGCTTCCATGGCTGGCGTGCGGGATGGATGAGGAGGACTGCCTGGCGCAGCTCGCCTCCTACGCGGAGCATGAGCACGTCCTCCTAATCGGTCACGAGCCCGACTTGAGCGAGGCCATCGCCCACCTGATCGGGCTTTCGGACCCTTCGGCCATCAAAATCCGCAAGGCGTCGCTGACCGGGGTCGAGGTCGCCGACCTGCATCCCGGGTGCGGGCTCTTGCATTTTTGCGTTCCCGTGCGTTTGATGCAGCCATGAACCGAGAGATCCTTCATTCCCGCAATTTTGTTTCCGATGCCGTTGCCCTCATCACGGAGGCGGCCGACCAGGCGATCGCCGAGCGGGGGGTCTTCCGAATAGCCCTCAGCGGCGGGAACACTCCCCGGCCGGTCTATGCGGCGCTGGCGGAGAGCGGCTGCGATTGGAATAAATGGGAGGTCACCTTCGGGGACGAGCGCTGCGTGCCGCCGGAGAGCGACCAGAGCAACTTCAAGATGGCCAAGGAGTCGTTTTTTGATCACGCCGCGATCCCGGCAGCCAACATCCTGCGCATGGCCGGCGAGCTCGATCCCGCGCTGGCCGCAAAAAACTACGAGGCGGAGCTTCTCGCCCGCTCGGCCCCTTACATCCACGATCTGATCCTGCTGGGAATGGGGGATGACGGCCACACCGCCTCGCTCTTCCCGGGAACCGAGGCCCTCGGGATCACGGACCGGCTGGTCGTGGCAAACTATGTCCCGAAGTTTTCCACCTGGCGCCTGACCTTTAGCTACCCCCTCCTCAACGCCGCCCGCCACGTCTGCTTTTTGGTGAGCAGCGCCGGGAAGGAGCCCGTGCTCGAAGGGGTCTTTGGCGGGCACTCCGACTACCCGAGCGCCGCGGTCTGCCCGACCTCGGGCCGTGTGACCTGGCTCCTCGGCGGCGGAGCCTGAACGACTTTTATGAAAGCACTCCTGCTGACGAACGAGTTTCCCCCCCGCATCTACGGCGGGGCGGGCGTCCATGTCCAGTACCTGAGCCGCGAGCTGGCAAAACTGATGTCGGTCGAGGTGCGGTGCTTCGGCGATCAGAACGTGGTGGCCGGCAACCTGACCGCCCTCGGGTTCGGCCTGGTCTCCGATGCCTACACCTGCCCGAAGCCGCTGATGCCGGTGCTGGGAGCGCTCCAGCGGTGCCTGGACTTTAACACGACCGCCATCTCCGCCGACGTCGTCCACTGCCACACCTGGTATTCCCACCTCGGCGGAATTCTCGCGAAGCTCAACTACGGCATCCCGCTGGTCGTGACCGTTCACTCCCTCGAACCCCTCCGGCCCTGGAAGCGCGAGCAGCTGGGCGGCGGATACGACTTTACCTGCTGGCTGGAAAAAACCGCCCTGGAGATGGCGGATGCCGTCATCGCGGTTTCGGAGGAGACCCGGCGCGATATCGAGAGGCTTTTTGATGTGCCGCCCGAAAAGATTCACAACATCTACAACGGGATCGACCCGGACGAATACGCCCCCGCCACCTCGCATGCCGCGCTGCGGCGGTTCGGGGTCAACCCGCACGAGCCGTACATCCTTTTTGTCGGCCGGATCACCCGGCAGAAGGGGATCATCCACCTCCTCAACGCCATCAAATACCTGGACCCCGGGTTTCAGGTTGTGCTTTGTGCCGGCGCGCCGGATACGCAGGAAATCGCGGCTGAGATGAAGCGGGCAGTCGCTGCCGCCCAGCAGTCCCGGCCGGGGGTCATCTGGATCGAGGAGATGCTCGACAACCGCTCGAAGATCGAGTTTTACACCCACGCCGGAGTTTTTGTCTGCCCGTCGATCTACGAGCCGTTCGGCATTATCAACCTGGAGGCGATGGCATGCGGCACGGCCGTTGTGGCCAGCTCGGTCGGCGGCATCCGCGAGGTCGTCCGGCAGGGCGAGACTGGCTACCTCGTCGCCGTCGAGCAGATGCAGGAAACCCCGTTCGAGCCGGTCAACCCGGGCAAGTTCTCCAAGGACCTCGCCGCCCGGATCAACGAGCTCATGGCCGACCCCGCCAAGCGGATCGCGTTCGGCCAGGCCGGCCGCCAGCGCGCGATCGACGTCTTCTCGTGGAGCGCCATCGCCGCCCAGACGCGCGACCTCTACGCGTCGCTCGGATAACATCGATTTTTTGTCAGCTCCCATTGACTCCGCCCGGCGAGCGGCTACATTCTCGCTACTAAATACCATGAGCAAACCTGTCATCACCGCCTACCTGAAAACCCACTGCGGCTGGAGCCGCGGAGTTCGAGCCGTCCTGGAAAAGTACGAGATCCCGTATCTGGAGAAGGATATCATCGCCAACCCGGACGACCGGTTTGAGATGGAGCAGCTCAGCGGGCAGCCGCTCTCTCCCTGCGTCGTCGTCAACGGCACGATGCTTCCCGACATCAGCGGGGAAGAGCTTGAAAGCTACATGCTGGCGAACCGCCTCGTTGGCGAGCCCTCCAAGTCGACGGATGTCCCGCTCAACGCGGCCTGCTCGGACGAAGAGCATGCCTCGATGGTCAAGCTGAAGCTCTGAGGCCAGCAGGCGGTCCGCCCGCAGCGCCGCTTCCCCGCTGAAAATGAAGGGGTGGGGCACGTGGCCTCAGGGGCTGTATCACTATGCTCGGATATTACGTCCACGATCTTAGCCCGTTCCTTCTGGATTTCGGCAACGGGATTGGGCTGCGCTGGTATGGGCTGGCCTATGTGATGGCGTTTATTGCCGCCTACGGCGTCTGTGTCTGGATGGCCCGGCGGGGGTATTCCGAGCTGGCCCCCGCCCAAGTCGGCGACTTCATCACGGGCGTCGCACTCTTTGGCGTTATTCTCGGCGGCCGGCTGGGATACATGGTGTTCTACGACTGGGCGGGGTTCATCGCCAACCCGCTCGTTCTCTTCAAATTTTGGGATGGTGGGATGTCGAGCCATGGGGGGATGCTCGGGGTTGTCCTCTTCTCGCTCTTCTACGCCCGGAAAAAAAAGCTCTCGTGGCTGAACCTCGGGGACAGCCTGGTCGTCGCGGCGCCGATCGGCCTCTTTTTCGGGCGCTGCGCGAACTTCATCAACGGCGAGCTCTACGGCCGCGTCGCCAACGTCCCGTGGGCCATCCAGTTTCCCAAGGAACTCTACGACGTTCCCCCGGAAACCGCCGAGCTCGCCCTGCGCGAGGCCCGGGCAATCAACCCGCAGTGGGCGGGCGTCGGGGATCTCGTGGAAAACGTCCGCCACTCGCCGGCGCTCCGCGAGCAGCTCTCCGGCACGCTCTCCCCGAGGCATCCCTCTCAGATTTATGAGGCGCTTCTCGAAGGGGCCGTCCTTTTCGCGATCCTTTGGGTCCTGCGCACCCGGTTCCGGCTCCCCAATGGCGTTCTCACCGGCATCTTCTTTATCGCGTACGCCGTCCTCCGCATCGCCGGCGAATTCTTCCGCGAGCCGGACGCGCCGCTCACGCTCGCCCTTTCGCGCGGCCAGTTTCTTTCGCTGTTCCTGATCCTTCTCGGCGCGGCGTTCATCGCGCAGGCCACCCGCCGCCCGACCTGGGCACCGAAATTCCGCCTATGAAAATGCGTTGGATCGCCCTCATTGCCCTGATCGCCTTCGGATTCTGGCTTTTCAGCCCGCCCGGGTTTTCTTCGGTTGCCCGTCCGGCCGCCAGCTACGACGGCGCGCTCAAGCGGTTTGCGGAGATTGAGGCGGCCGAGGCATCGCTGCCCCTGGCCCCGGAGGGGAAAAGCCGCCTGTTCACGCACGGCCACAAAACCGGGCGGGTCTTCGTCCTCCTCCACGGGCTCACAAACTGCCCGGAACAATTTGTCCCGCTCGCCAAAATCCTCTTCGCCTCCGGGGCGAACGTGGTGATCCCGCGCGCGCGCTATGCCGGGTTCGCCGACCGGATGAACGACGTCCAGGGCCTCCAATCCGGCCAGGATCTTTTGGACCAGGCTGCCGAAGGGCTCGATATCGCAGCCGGCCTCGGCGATCGGATCTCGCTGGCCGGGCTCTCCGGAAGCGCGGTCGCCGCCGCCTGGATGGCCGAACATCGCGAAGGGATCGAATCCGTCCTCGTCATGTCGCCGTTCTTCAGCCTTTACGGCTACCCGGTCCCGGTCATCGATGCCCTCTCCGCCGTGCTCTCGAAGGCCCCGAACTTTTATATGTGGTGGAACAATGCCCTCCAGGAAAAGAACCCGGGACCATCCTACGCGTATCCGCGCTACGGGACCCGCTGCATGGCGGATACCGTCCAACTGTCGCGCGCCGTGCGCTCCTCGAGCGGGCCGCTCAAAGCCGGCCGCATGGATATTCTGACGACCGGGACGGATGTCGGCGCGAACAACGCGCTCACCGGCGAACTCGCGTCGGAGTGGGCCGACAAGAACCCCGCGCGCGTTACCGCCTTCCAGTTCCCAGCGACGGACGGCGTGCCGCACGACATGGTCGATCCCAACCAGCCGGATGCCAAAATCGGCCTGACGTACCCCGTCATCCTCGAGAGACTGGGGGTGTCCCCAGCGGCCGGCACCCAAAAAACCGAAGAGGCCGGCGAATGACGCCCGCTTTTTTAACCATCCCATCCCCCCTCGGGCCGATCACGCTGGTCGGCACCGGGAGCGGGCTCACGGGCGTCTACTTTGAGAACCAGAGCCACTGGCCGAAGGACTCCGCCCGCTGGATTCCGGAAGCGGACCCCGCGCGCTTCGCGTCAGCATTGGAGGCCCTGGATCGCTACTTTTCCGGTGAAAAGAAGCCGTTCGCTCTTCCCCTCGATCTCTCTTCGGGAACCCCCTTTCAAAGATCCGTCTGGAAGGCACTCCGCAAAATCCCCTTTGGCAAGACCATCACGTATGGCGAGCTCGCAGAGAAGATCGGCGCCCCATCCGCTGTCCGCGCCGTCGCCGCGGCCGTCGGCCGCAACCCGCATGCGATCATGACCCCCTGCCACCGCGTCATCGGCCGCAACGGCACCCTGACCGGCTACGCCGGCGGACTCGACCGCAAACGCTGGCTCCTGGCCCACGAAGGCGTCAAACCTGCCGGCTGATCTGGCCGGGTCCCCCGGCTTTTACCGTCGGGTACTGCTTTTGTTGCGGGCACTGCGTTGAGCCGTGCTTCCCGGCGGATGCTCCCGGTCAAGGCGGCATTTTCCGGACGAGGGCGAAGTATTTTCCTGTTGCCTCGGGTGGCGGGGGCGGCGATAACGGCGGCCTCCATGGACCTGATCAAGCAATTTCTCGACTTCCTCCTGCACGCCGAAAACCACCTGGTGGAATTTATCCAGAACTACGGCGTCTGGATTTACGCCCTGCTCTTCGCGATTATTTTTTGTGAGACCGGCCTTGTGGTGACGCCATTTCTTCCCGGCGACTCGCTGCTCTTTGCGGTTGGCGCGCTGGCGGCGCGTCCGGATATCGGCCTGCGGGTCGAGATCATCACGCCGCTCCTGCTGGTCGCGGCGATCGTCGGGGATAGCGTGAACTATGCGATCGGCAAGTGGATCGGGCCGCGCGTGTTTCACTTCGAGTCGAACCGCTTTTTTAATCGCGACCACCTCCTCAAGGCGCACTCGTTCTACGAGAAGTACGGCGGGCGGGCGATCATCCTGGCCCGGTTTGTCCCGATTGTCCGCACGTTTGCACCGTTCGTGGCGGGTGTGGGGACGATGAACTACCCGAAGTTCATCATCTACAACGTGAGCGGGGCGATCCTGTGGGTGGGGCTGTTTGTCGGCGGAGGCTATCTTTTCGGCAACATGCCGTTTGTCCAGAAGAACATGAAGATCGTAATCCTCGGGATCATCGTGGTCTCGGTGCTCCCGATCGCTTGGGAGATCCTCAAGGCGCGGCTCGAAAAAAAGCGGGCCGCCTGAGGGGCAAGGGCATTCCTGCCCTTGGTCGGAGGGATCCGCCCGTGCGGCATGCGCCAAAAGTCGCGGCTTCGCCGCGGTATGCCTTCAGCCAGGGCCAGGAATGACCCTGCTCCTTACGCAGCAGCGACGCTTCGGATTAGCAGTTCATCTTGCGCAACATGCTCGCCAGCGTGAAGGGACGACCTTTCGCCTTCGCGAGGGCTTCGGCGGGAACGAGGGCCGTGTCGTCCGAGGATATCGAGCGCACCAGCATGGAGGGACGACCTCCGTGTCGTCCGACTTCAAAATTTGGCGGCAAGGCGGAGGATCTGGTGCGAGAGGTCGCCAGCGTGGGCGATGAGGTCGCGGGCGAACCCGTGCCAGGTGACCCCCGGCGAGGCGATGATGAGGAGGACCGCGAGCAGGCTCAGGTTCAGCAGGTAGATCAGGACCAGCGAAAAAAACGTGCCGCCGTACGTGAGGTCCGGCTGGCCTTTCGGGATCATCCAGCAGGTGAACGAGAGGTGGAATGCCCAAGTGGCTCCGACGCTCGCGTAGAGGAGCTGCCGGTATGGCGAGACGTCGGTAAAGAGGGCGGCGATCCCGTAGATCGCGATCACCAGGAGGCTGTAGATCGGAAAAAAGTACGGGGCGAGGGCGATCCAGGTATTGGTTTTATCCGTGAGGATGTGCCCGCCTTCCTTCGACACCTGGAACCGGTGGACCCGCCCGCCCATCAGGTACACCCAGATCGCATGGGTCAGCTCGTGCCCGAAGACGTAGATCCAGAGCGGCCGGGGCAACCCGAAAAAGGCCACCAGCCAGAGGAGGGCACCCAAAGAAAAGAACCAAAATTCCTCGGTGATCCAGAACCCGTCGTGGACGGTCGTTCGTGCAAACGCGGTGAAGAACGTCTGCGTGAGGACCCACGCCGGAGGGAGCAGGAAGATCCCGACAAGAAACTTGACCCAGCGGGTGGGGACGTGCTCCGGGATCGCCCCGGCGATGGCCGCCTGGAACCGGGCCGGCTTGCGCTTGGGGCGGCGTTTCCCGGCCACGGTCGGCTCAGGCTCGGCCCAGGTACGAGCCGTCGGCGGTGCTGACCTTGATGAGCTCGCCCTCCTTGATGAAGAGCGGGACGTTGATCACCTTGCCGGTCTCGAGGGTCGCCGGCTTCTGCACGTTGTTCGCCGAGTCGCCGCGGATGCCGTCCGCCGATTCGGTCACCTTGAGGTGGACGGAGGAGGGGAGGATGACCTGGGCCGGGCGGCCCTCGATACTGAGGACCTCGACCTTCAGGTTCTCGACGAGGTAGTCCTTGCCTTCGGCGATGAGGTCCCCGTGAAGGGTGATCGTCTCGTACGACTCGGGGTCCATGAAATGGTAGCCCTGCGGGTCGGCATAGCTGAACTCCAGCTGCTGGCGGTTGACATCGACCAGGTCCACCTTTTCGGTCGAGGAGAACCGGATGTCGGCTGACTTGCCGGTCCCGATGTACCGGATGATGCACTGGACAAACGCGCGGAGGTTGCCCGGGGTGCGGTGTTGGACGTCGAGGACGATGGCCGGGTTTCCGTTGTACCGGAGCGCCATGCCTTTGCGGAGATCATTTGCTGCTGCCATTCGGCCTCTCTGATATTCCCCGGCGGATGGTTTGGCAAGCCGCAATGCAGCCGCGCCAAAGAAACAGGATTACTGCGGGATCTCCTTCTCCATCCGCTCGCTGAGCCACTGCTTGATCATGCTCTGGTAATTGAGGTAGCGCGAGCGGGCGAGGCGCTTGATGCGCGCGAGCATGCGCGGGTCGAACCGGAGGGTGATCGTCGTCGAATCCCGGTTATCGTTTTTAAGCATCGAGCCGTTCATCAGCCTCGGGTCGAGCGCGGTTTTGCTCCAGTAAGCCGTCTCCTCCTCCTCCGAGGAGAACGCGGGGAGGTCTTTCCATTTGGTCAGGACGTTCATCGGTCAGGTGGGGTCGGAATTTTTTCTTTCGTAAAACGTTTCTTCCTCGGCGGTCATGGGGCGCGAGAAGACGACGCGGTAGCGCTTCCCGTCGGTCCAGAAGACCGAGAAGACCGCGCGGTTTGAGATCGAGCGGCCGAGGATGAAGTAGCGGGCCTCGCGGCCGCCGACCTGATCGATCTCCGGCATGATCCGGATGCTGAAGGGATCCTCAAACGACTCCTCAATTTCCTTCGAGGGGATGTCGCCGTCGGCGTAGGGGGATTGTGTCCAGTCGAATTCCATCAGGCCTCCTTCGCGTGCTGGATGAGTTCAATTTCGTAACCGTCGGGCGCATCGACGAAGGCGATGGCCGAGCCGCTTGAGGCGACATGCGGGCCATCGCTGAGCGGGTAGCCCAGCGCGGCGGAATGTTTGGCGAAGGCCTCGATGTCATCGACCTCGAATGCCAGGTGGGTCAGGTCGGGGCCGACTTGGACCGGGCCGCTGGCGTCAAATTTGCAGATCTCGATGAGCTCCTCGCTCCCGGGCGCTTTTAAGAAGACGAGCTGGGAGCCGCGCCCGCTTGTGCTGCGGCGGACCTCCTGCAGGCCGAGGACATCGCGGTAGAAGGAAACGGTCTTTTCCAGGTCGGAAACGCGGTAGCGCGTGTGGAGGAGCTTCTTGACCATCCTCCACCCATATGCGAGCACGGGCGCTTGGGAAAGCGCAAAAAATCATGATGACAACGGTTGTTTTGGTCAGCGGCGGAATGGATTCCGTCGTCGCCCTCTATCGGTCGCGGCAGGAGTCGCGCGTCGCCGCGTGCCTGAGCTTCCACTACGGGTCGAAGCACAACGATCGCGAAATCCCGTTCGCGCGATGGCACGCGGAGCGGCTCGGGATCCCGCACCTGACGATCCCGCTCGGGTTCGTCGGCGAACATTTTTCCTCCGACCTGCTCTGCGGGGGAGGGGAGATCCCCAAGGGTCATTACGAGGAGGAGAGCATGAAACGTACGGTCGTGCCGTTCCGCAACGGCATCATGCTCGCGATCGCGGCCGGCCTCGCGGAAAGCCGCGGGGCGGACGGCCTGGTCATCGCGGCGCACGCCGGCGACCACGCGATCTACCCGGACTGCCGGGAGGCGTTCCTTGGCGCGATGGGCGAGGCGATGCGGCTCGGCACGTACGCCGGGATCCGCCTCCTGCGGCCGTTTGTCTCGATGAGCAAAGCCGCCATCGCGGCGGAGGGGGTGCGGCTCGGGGTCGACTTTTCCCAAACCTGGTCGTGCTACGTCGGCGGGGACCGGCACTGCGGGGAGTGCGGGACGTGCGTCGAGCGCCGCGAGGCGTTCCTGCTCGCGGGAATCCCGGACCCGACGGAGTACCTCACCGACGGCCCGCTGCCGAAGAAACCCGGCCGCGCACCAGAGGGCCGGGACGCCCGGGAGGGATCGCATGAAAATCGCTGAAATCTTTTTTTCGATTCAGGGCGAGGGCGAGCTGACCGGCGTGCCGTCAGTTTTTGTGCGCACGTCCGGGTGCAACCTGCGCTGCCGGTGGTGCGACACCCCCTATGCGTCCTGGACGCCCGAAGGACAGGCGATGGCAGTGCCGGAAATTTTGGAGGAGGTCGGAAAATTTCCCGCGAGGCACGTCGTGCTGACCGGCGGGGAGCCGATGATCGCGCGCGACATCCACGCGCTTGCGGCCGGCCTCAGCGAGGCCGGATACCACATCACGATCGAGTCCGCCGGGACCGTCGCGCCGGCGGGCATCGCCTGCGACCTGGCGTCGATCAGCCCGAAGTTCCGCAATTCCACCCCGCTGGCCGGAACGATTTCCGACGAGTGGATCGCCCGCCACGAGGAGAGCCGCCACGCACCCGGGGTGCTCGCGCAATGGATCGAATCCTACCCGTACCAGATCAAGCTCGTCGTCGGCAGCGCGGGCGAGGCGGACGAGGCGATCAGCACCCTCAAGCGCGACCTGCCCGGCCTCCCGAACGCAAAAATCCTTCTCATGCCGGAGGGGACCGACCCGGAAACCCTGGCCGGCCGGAGCAGCTGGCTCATCGACTTTTGCAAAAATTCCGGCTACCGCTACTGCCACCGGCTGCACATCGAGCTGTTCGGAAACACCAAAGGAACCTGAATGCCCTACCGCCTCTGCAAAACCATCGAAATCGAAAACGGCCACATGCTGGCCCGCCATCCGGAAAAGTGCCGCTTCCCGCACGGGCACAGCCGGACGGTCGAATTTGTCCTCGAGGCGGAGGGGCTCGATGCGAACGGGATGGTCTGCGATTTCAAAATCATCAAGGACGCGGTCGGCGACTACCTGGATGGGTTTGATCACGCGCTCTGCATGAATACGCAGGACCCGATGTACGAGACGTTTCGGCGCGCCTATGGCGAGCGGGTGATCGGCTTCGAGAAGACTGAGCCCACCACCGAGGTCCTGGCCCGCACATTTTTTGACGCGGCCGCCAAGCTCCTCTCCGACTACTCCGCAAAGGCCAACGCGCGATTCCAAATCTCTGCAGCTGTGCGGCTGGTTCGTGTCCGGGTCTGGGAAACCAGCTCCTCGTGGGCCGAATACGAGGCCCCGAAGGAAACCCCGACGAGTCCGATCCCTCCGATCGTTCGTACACCCTCCTATGAAATCCGATAAATCCGGGCTCGGCCCGACCTCCGCCGGCATCCCGGCCAGGCTCCGCCGCATCCCCGCCGAAAAGCCGCTCAGCAAGCGCGCGGTCGCCGCCACCGCGGCCAAGCCGGCCCCGGAATTTTCTTTCCGCCTCAAGCCGCGCGATGTCGCCAGCCACCTCGGGCGCTTTGTGATCGGCCAGGCCGAGGCTAAAAAGGTGCTCTCTGTCGCGCTCTGCGACCATTTCCAGCATGTCCGCCTCTGCCTCGAAGGCCACGAGGCACCGTTCTATCAGAAGCAGAACGTCCTGCTGATCGGGCCGACCGGGGTCGGCAAGACGCATCTGATCCGCTCGGCCGCCGACCTGATCGGGGTCCCGTTCGTCAAGGCGGACGCCACAAAATTCAGCGAGACCGGGTATGTTGGCGGCGATGTGGACGACCTGGTGCGGGACCTGGTGCGAAGGGCCGGCGGGGATCTCCGGCGCGCGGCGCACGGGATCATCTACCTCGACGAGATCGACAAGCTGGCGACCCACTCGGCCGGCGGCGGCCGCGATGTCTCGGGGCGGGGGGTGCAAACAAATCTGCTGAAGCTTCTCGAGGATGGCGATGTGCCCTTGATCTCGCCCAACGATGTGAACGCGCAGATGCAGGCCGCGATCTCCTCCGCACGCGGGCAGGCGTCCGGCGCGCCGGACACGATCTCCACCCGGCACATCCTGTTTATTGCGAGCGGGGCGTTTTCCGGGATGCCCGCCGCGCGAGGTTCCGGCCCCCGATCCCTGCCGGCGGCCACCACTTCCGACCTGATCTCCTACGGGCTTGAGCCGGAATTCATCGGGCGCCTCCCCGTGCGGGTCGCCTGCCACGCGCTCGACGAGGACGACCTCTTTCACGTCCTTCAAAAAAGCGAGAGCAGCCTGATCCACCAATATGTGCGGGCCTTCGGCGCCTACGGGATCTCCCTGAAATTCCAGGACTCTGCCCTTCGCGCCCTGGCCGCCCTGGCGGGCGTCGAGCAGATCGGGGCCCGCGGGCTGATGACTGTCATGGAGCGGGTCTTCCGGGACTTTAAGTTTCGCCTTCCCTCGACGAAGATCCGGAGCCTGGTGGTGACGCCGGAACTCGTCTCCACTCCGGCGGCGGTCCTCCGCACGCTGATCGCAAGGTCGTAGCGGGACAAACCCGGCCTTGCGTCATTCCGGCATCTGGTGAACAGTCCCCGACATGGCAAGAAATGTGTTGGGCGGAACTCTGGAGGCATGCTGCTTCAAACCGGTGACTGGGTATTTTCGCGATGGCTTCTGCCACACCGGAGCCGGCGACCAGGGGGTGCATACGGTTTGCGCGGTCATGACGCAGGAGTTTCTGGAGTTCTCCCGGCAGGCCGGCAATGACCTCTCGACCCCGCGCCCGGAATACGAGTTCCCCGGGCTGGTCCCCGGCGACCGCTGGTGCCTGTGTGCGCCACGCTGGAAGGAAGCCTACGACGAGGGCCATGCACCGAAGGTCGTGCTCGAATCCACCCATGCATCGACCCTTGAATTTGCCACCCTGGAGGAGCTGAAATCCTGCGCGACTGCCCCGTAGCCGCCCCTGCAGGAAGCCGTGGCATGGGCCTCCCGCCCCTGGCCCCGAAAAACATCGTGCCGGCAGGATGCAGATGCCACTTCAGTGGGCAGCTTGGCCCGCAGTTCCCTACTTCCGGGCGCCGTACGCGTTATTGCGATCGGCAAGAAACAGGTCTGCCCCGCGGCGCTGGAGGACAAACGTGTTGTTCTCACCCCATTTTGTCCAAGGTCCCGGCGGCACATCGCGGGCCTCCACAAACTTCCAGTCCGTCACATCCTTATTGCTCATCCCGAGGTAGTCGCGGACGGCTGGCGAGATATCCAAGCCGGCCCCTTGGTTGAGGTTCGGGAGCGGGCGCTCGTTGCCGAAAACATATTTCCAGTGGTCGGTCCGGAACGGCCCGCAATCCTCCCACTGGGCGTAGGCGATCCGGCCTTGGAAGCGGATGGCGATCCAGCGGCCTTTGCAGACCGATTTCCCCGGCCGCTCAAACGCCTGCTTAAACCAGGGGATCGCCTTGCGGGATTCCGGCTTCGTCGTCCCGCGGGTGACGTCGTTGTACGGAAGGGCGACGTAAAACGGATTCTGCCGCGGCACAAACCCCTTCGGGAGAAATGCCTTGCGGGCCCCGGGATCCGGGTTGTCGTAGCCCCCGAAGTTTGCCGCCCAGCGGGCGTCCCATGAACTCTTGTCGTTCGGGACCGGATTGTTTTGCGTCGGCCGCTCGCCGACCCAGAAAACGGTCGTGACAATCCGGTTCCGCCAGGGGAACCGGTTAAACCCGGACCGGAAATTTGTCGGGGTGACGACCTGGGGCTCGACCCGCTGGATCTCGGCCTGCCGGAGAAGCATCGCGTAGTTCTCGAACTCCGGGGAGTTGGCTGCCTGCGCATGCACGACGCCGGCGAGGAAGCCGGCCAGCAACAAACCGTAACGTCGGGCGAAAATCATCATCTGTCGAGAAGGAACAGTATCCCTCGAATTCAGCCCCGCGGCAAATGAAAAACCGAGGCTGCAGAAGGGACATGCCCGAAAGATGCACGTCTGTCAGGCGGAGGGCTTCCGGGTTCGGAGTTCCGCCTTTAGGCGGCTGGCGGGCTGCGCGGCCACGCAAAAAACCGCCGCATAAATGCGGAACTCCAAACAAGATTTCTCAAGGCGGAGCCCGTTTTTGCATTTGCCGGAGATGCGCCCTCCCATGGAAAGCCCGGGAAAGGAGTTGACAGCGAGGGGAGGATGGGACACGATGTGTCCCATGCAATCCCGACGTCCTTCCGTCCGCCTGTCCCACCAGGATGCGCGCCGCCGCGCCCCGGCCACGCGATCGACCCGCCCGCCGTATGCGCGCATGATCAAGATTCACGAGCTGATCGCGGCCGGCCGGTTTCCGAACTGCTCGACCCTGGCGGACGTCTTTGAGGTGTCGTACAAGACGGTGCAGCGGGACATCGACTTCATGCGCGACCAGATGATGCTGCCGATCGACTACGACTCGGTGCAGCACGGGTTCCACTACACGAAGCCGGTGGGTTCATTTCCGGCCGTCAACATCACCCAGGGCGAGGTCGTCGCGCTGCTCGTGGCGCAGAAGGCGATCGAGCAGTACCGGGGGACCGCGTTCGAGCGCCCGCTTCGCACCGCCTTTGAAAAGATGACGCACGGCCTGCAGGACGAGGTCTCGCTTTCGCTGGAGGATCTCGGCCGCGCGTTTTCGTTCCGCCCGATGGGGGCGGCCACCCAGGAGCTGGAGGTCTTCAACCTCCTGGCCGACTGCATCCTGAGCACCCGGACCGTCGAGTTCGACTACCAGGCGCTGAAAAAAACCCAGCCCGAGCGGCGCCGGGTCGAGCCGTACCATCTCGGCTGCATCAACAACCTGTGGTACCTGATCGGACACGACGTCGTGCGGGGGAAGGTCCGTACGTTCGCGCTCACCCGGCTCACCCGCCCGAAGGCCCTCAAGCAGACGTTCCGGCGTCCGGCGGATTTTTCGCTGAGCACGATGATGAAGGACAGCTTCATGGCGTTTGAGTCGGGAGCAACGCAGAAGATCCGGCTGCGGCTCGACAACTTCGCCGCGCGCCTCGCGTCGGAGCGCATCTGGCACAAATCACAGAAGCTCAAGCCCCTGTCTGGCGGCGGAGCGGAGATGTCGCTCGAGGTCGGGATCGCCCCGGATCTCGAGAACTGGATTTTGGGGTGGGGGAGCCACGCCGTGGTTTTGGAGCCGCAGGAGCTCCGCGAGAGCATCGCGGCCACCGCCCGCGCAACGGCGCTCCTCTACGCAGGTTTGGCGTGATATTCCTGAAGGCTCTTCACCCCGTAGCCGGCCTGCTGGATCGCCCGGATCGCGGCCACGCTTGAGCGGGCGCCGCGGAGGGTTGTCATCGTCGCGACACGCGCGGCCACCCCGGCGCTCCGGATGACCACCTCGTCCTGACGCGGCTGGCGTCCGCTCGGCGTGTTCAGGATGAAATGGATGTCCCCGTTTTTGATGAGGTCGAGCACGTTCGGGCGGCCCTCCTGGATTTTAAGAAGGGTCTTGACCGGGATGCCGGCCGCAGCGAGCCGCTTCGCGGTGCCCGAGGTCGCATGGACGGTGAAGCCGAGCCCGACAAAATCTTTGGCGACCTCGACGGCCGCCGGCTTGTCGCCATCCTTCACGCTGATAAAGACATTCCCCTTTGTCGGGAGCGGCGGCTGGGCGGACATCTGGCTTTTGGCGTAGGCGATCCCGAGGTCGGCATCGATCCCCATGACCTCGCCGGTCGAGCGCATCTCCGGGCCGAGGATGATGTCGACGCCCGGAAACTTGATGAACGGGAAAACCGCTTCCTTCACCGAGTAATAGGCGGGCACGGCCTCTGCGGTGAACCCGAGCTCGCGGAGGGTTTTTCCGGCCATGATCTTTGCGGCCATCTTGGCGAGAGGAACCCCGATCGCCTTGCTCACGAAGGGGACCGTGCGCGAGGCACGCGGGTTGACCTCCAGGATGTACACGTCGCCGTCCTTCACCGCAAACTGGACGTTCATGAGCCCGCGCACATCGAGCTCGCGGGCCATCGCCTTCGTCGCATTTTTGATCGTTTCGAGCGTCTCTGGAGCGAGCGAGAAGCTGGGGATGACACAGGCGCTGTCGCCCGAGTGGATCCCGGCCTGCTCGATATGTTCCATGACCCCGCCGATCACGCACGTCTCGCCATCGGCGATGCAATCGACATCGACCTCGGTGGCGTCCTCGAGGAACCGGTCCACGAGGACCGGGCGCTCCGGGCTGGCCTCGACGGCGGTCCGGATGTAGCGCCGCAGGTCGGCCTCATCGTGCACGATCTCCATTGCGCGGCCGCCGAGCACAAACGAGGGGCGCACGAGGACCGGGTACCCGATCCGGGCGGCCACGGCGACCGCCTCGGCCTCGTTTGTCGCGGTGCCCCCCTTCGTCTGGCGGAGGCCGAGCTTGTCGAGCATCGCGGAAAAGTGTTTGCGATCCTCGGCCATCTCGATGCTGCTCGGCTGGGTCCCGATGATCGTGCACCCGTTCGCGTGCAGCCCGGCAGCCAGGTTGAGCGGGGTCTGCCCGCCAAACTGGACGATGATGGCATCCGCCCGCTCGCGCTCGTAGATGTTCAGCACGTCCTCCAGCGTCAGCGGTTCAAAATACAGCTTGTCGCTCGTATCGTAGTCGGTCGAGACCGTTTCCGGATTCGAGTTGACCATGATCGTTTCCCACCCGAGCTCCTTGAGCGCAAACGCCGCGTGTACGCAGCAGTAGTCAAACTCGATCCCCTGGCCGATCCGGTTCGGCCCGCCACCCAGGATGAGCACCTTTTTCCGGTCGCTCGTGCGGGTCTCGTCCTCGTCTCCGTAAGTCGAATAATAATACGGCGTGTAGGCTTCGAACTCGGCCGCGCACGTGTCCACGAGACGGTACGTCGGGACCACGCCGGCCGCCTTGCGCGCCGCCCGGATCGCGGGCTCGGTCGAGCCGGTCAGGTGAGCGAGCTGGCGGTCGGAAAACCCGAATTTTTTCGCGCGGCGGAATTCCGCCTCCGTGGCGGGCGGTTCGCTGGCGATCCGCGCCTCCTCCTCGACGATGAGACGGATGTGTTCGAGGAACCAGGGGTCGATCTTCGAGAGGTCGTGGATCTCCCCGACGGTGAGTCCTGCCTGGAGCGCGTAGCGGATGAAAAAGACCCGCTCATGGCACGGGATGCGCAGCTTCTGCTTGATCGTTTCGAGGTCCGGGCTGGTGTCCTTGCCGTCTGCCCCGAGGCCAAACCGGCCGATCTCGAGCGAGCGGAGCGCCTTCTGAAGCGATTCCTTGAACGTCCGCCCGATCGCCATCGCCTCGCCGACGCTCTTCATCTGGGTCGTCAGGGTCGGGTCGGCCTGCGGGAATTTTTCAAACGTGAAGCGCGGGATCTTTGTCACGACGTAGTCGATCGACGGCTCGAAGCAGGCCGGCGTCTCGCGGGTGATGTCGTTTTTGAGCTCGTCGAGCGTGTACCCGACCGCCAGCTTTGCGGCGATCTTGGCGATCGGAAACCCGGTCGCCTTCGAGGCGAGCGCCGAGCTGCGCGAGACGCGCGGGTTCATCTCGATGACGACCATCCGGCCGTTCGCCGGGTTCACCGAAAACTGGATGTTCGAGCCTCCGGTCTCGACGCCGATCGCGCGGATCACCGCGAAGCTCGCGTCGCGCATTGCCTGGTATTCCTTGTCGGTGAGCGTCTGGATCGGGGCGACCGTGATCGAGTCGCCGGTGTGGACCCCCATGGGGTCGAGGTTTTCGATCGAGCAGATGACCACGCAGTTGTCCGCGCGGTCGCGCATGACCTCCATCTCAAACTCCTTCCATCCGAGCAGGGACTCCTCGATGAGCACCTCGCTCACGGGCGACAGGTCGATGCCGCGGCGGACGATCTCCTCGAGCTCCTCGCGGTTGTACGCGATCCCGCCGCCGGCACCGCCCAGCGTGAAGGCCGGGCGCACGATCAGCGGGTAGGTGCCGATCTCGACCGCCACGGCCGCCGCCTCGTCGAGCGTGTGCGCGACGCCCGAGCGCGCGCAGTCGAGCCCGATCTCGAGCATGATGTTCTTGAAGATCAGGCGGTCCTCCCCGCGCTGGATCGCCTCGGCATTCGCGCCGATCAGCCTCGCGCCGTGCCGCTCGAGCGCGCCGGATGCCACCAGCGACATCGCGGCGTTCAGCGCGGTCTGCCCGCCCAGCGTCGGCAGCACGGCATCCGGCTTCTCGCGCTCCAAAATCTTTTCGATGACCTCCGGGGTGATCGGCTCGACGTACGTGCGCTGGGCAAACTCCGGATCCGTCATGATCGTCGCCGGGTTCGAGTTTACCAGCACGACCTCATAGCCCTCCTCGGCCAGCGCCTTGCAGGCCTGGACTCCGGAGTAGTCGAATTCGCAGCCCTGGCCGATGACGATCGGGCCGGAGCCAATAAGAAGGATTTTTTTGATGGATGTGTCCTTGGGCATGGCGAGGCCGCAGACTATGCCAACCGGCTCCCGGAGGGCAACGAAATGGTTCGAGAATGTTCCAGGAACCCCGGAAGGCCCGATTTTAGCTATTTCTTTGCGTCGTGACGGCCCGGGCAGATCAGGTTCTTGCCCAGAGCGAAGTCCCGGTAGTCATCCGGATTGCGCGTGAGAAGCCGCCAGCCCCGAACTTCGGCATGTGCGCCAATCCAAAAATCTCCGAGAACACGCTCGCGCCGCCCCCCCCGGGAGCGGTAGGCCTCGTGGGCTTTTGCTGCGCGCCAGGCGACATCCGTTTTGAAACCCTCGAAGTGCCAGTCGGCAAACCGGGCGTCCAAATCACTTTGCTTCGCGTGCCCAAGACCGGCCTCGGCGTAGATGACGGGATTATAGACCAGGGTATCCACGGATCCAAAGTGGGTCAGTTGCCTTAGCGACCAGTCAAACCACTCCGGGTCGCAGGTGGAGAGATCCAGCAGGACACAGGTATCTACCAGAATCACTCGTGCCCTCTCGCCGCAAGAAGGATTTCGTTCGTGGTGCCCTGGCCCTGCATGCAACCGACCCACCGGGATGCCATGGCTGCTCCTTGGCTCCGGTTCGAGGCTGGCGCAATGGCGATCAGTGACCGGCCGCCGTGTTCGATAACGAATGTTTCCACCTCCTGCCGCGGCTTGATCCCCACCGCCTCGCGTAGCCGGCGCGGAAGGGTGACTTGGCATTTGCTCGTTGTCATCATAAGTATTACCCTCTCTCAGAAAAACTCTTACTTCAAGCGGATTTTCCAGCCACCGCACGATTGCAGAGCGGAGGGTAATCGCCTATGTCTTCTCCGGTGAACTCTTCCCGCCAGCTCTTTCAAGCCGCAAGTCAACGGATCCCTGGCGGGGTCAACTCCCCGGTGCGGGCATTTCGCGGGGTGGGGGGGGAGCCATTTTTTACGAAGGCTGCGCGGGGCAGCCGGCTGGTGACCGTCGATGACCGGGAGCTGATCGACTATGTGGGAACATGGGGGCCGGCGATCCTTGGCCATGCGCCGGAGGTCGTGGTTTCGGCCGTCCGGGGGGCGGCAACGCACGGGCTGAGCTTCGGGACGCCGAACCCGCTGGAGGTGGAGATGGCGGAGACGATCTGCCGGATGGTGCCCTCGGTGGAAAAGGTGCGCATGGTCAACAGCGGGACCGAGGCGACGATGAGCTGCCTCCGGCTGGCGCGCGGGTTCACCGGGCGCGACAAAATCCTGAAGTTTGAGGGCTGCTACCACGGCCACGTCGATTCCTTGCTGGTCAAGGCCGGGAGCGGGGCTCTCACGCACGGCAACCCCGACAGCGCTGGAGTTCCCGCGGCTCTGGCGGCCCTGACGATCACCATCCCGTTCAACGATCCCGATGCGCTCCAGGCGGCCTTTGCGGCCAACCCTTCGGAGATGGCGGCGGTGATCATCGAGCCGGTCCCCGCCAATGCGGGACTCTACCTCCCTGAGCCCGGATTTCTCGAACGGGTCGCGAAGCACTGCCGGGAATCCGGGACGCTTCTCATTTTTGATGAGGTCATGACCGGGTTCCGCCTCGCTCCCGGCGGGGCTCAGGAGGTGTACGGGATCCGGCCCGACCTCACCGCACTTGGCAAAATTATCGGCGGCGGCCTGCCGGTCGGAGCGTTCGGGGGCCGTGCGGAAATCATGGACCACCTCTCGCCCGACGGCCCGGTTTACCAGGCCGGGACGCTTTCCGGCAACCCGCTCGCGATGGCTGCCGGGCTCGCCCAGCTCCGCGAGCTCGAGCGCTGCGGCGGCTGGGCTCTCCTGGAAAAAACGGGGATGGTCTTCGAGGCGCGGACGCGCGAGGCGATCCGCGGGCTTCCCTGCACATTCCACCGGATCGGCTCGATGTTCTGCCTCTACTTCTGCGAGGGCCCGGTCCGCCGCCTCTCCGATGCCCTTCTGAGCGACCGGGCCCGGTTTGGCAGGTTCTTCCACCACTGCCTGGACGCCGGGGTCTATTTTGCGCCTTCGCAATTCGAGGCGGGCTTTCTGAGCACTGCCCATTCGGAGTCCGACATCGATGCGACCGCCGCGATCGTCGCCGCCGCCTTAAAAAAGGTGTTCTGATGAGCGGCCCGAGTGGTGCCCCCTGCATGCCCGGAGCGGCGACACAATTGTTACCGTATCGATGTCCCCGGCGCGGGCCCGCGCAGAATTTTCTTTGGCTCGGGAGGTATTCTGCGTGATAGTCCGCAGATGGTTCGCTTGAGAGGATCTCCCAAATCGCCCCGGCCGGGAAGACACGCTTCCCTGCTGGCTGTCGTTGGCATCCTCGTCCTGCTGGGGGCCGGTCTCCTGATCCCCCTGCAGCAGGCGGGCGTTTTGAAACAGCTGGCCAACTGGCGCTGGGAGGCTGTTCTTTCGCCGGAAAAGGTGGTTGTCACAAAGCCCAACGGCACGTCGGTCGAGCTGCTCCCTGAGCCCCCGAGCCGATCCCTGCCGAACCCGGAAAAGATCCAGCTGGCGCGGGATCTCGCCGACCGCCTGGATCGGAATGCGATGCTCCCCGAGCGCTCGCTGCTCCGCGAGGACCGGCTCTCCAACGAAAACTCGATCTCCCAGATGCTGGAGGCGCTCGCGGTCGAGCTCGGCAGCTCGGAGCTCTACTCGCTGATCAAAACCTACCGGGAAAACGACGAGATCATCAGCGCCTCCCGCAAGCAGATCGCCAGCAACGAGGAGCTCACCAAGGTTTCCCCGGAGGCGATCCAGGAGATGAAGTCCTCGAACCCGGCCGCCGCTGCCGCGATTGTCAAATCCCTCGCCTCGAGCCTCTCGACGAACTCGGATGCCAACGCGAAGATCGCGTCCGTCACGGCTCAGAACAACGCGCTCGCCATCCAGATTTCCCAGGCTCTCCAGGCCCAGGGATTCCCGATCGACGCAGAGAACGTCAAAAACCTCTGCGCCTCGCCGGACCGCAACGACATCATCGGCCTGGCCCAGAGCTTCCGCAGCATCCAGGTCATCACCCGCGAGCTCGAGCTCATGGTCCTCGCCCAGCCGGATAAAAACCTCGCCCGGAAATATTACGCGACCTACACCGTGCTCCTCATGGCGATGGACAAGATCCAGAGGAACTACATGGAAAAGATCGAGGCCGTCCACATCCCGTACGCTCAGAGCATCATCTCCGAGGCGGAGAAGACGATCCGCGAGGCCAAGGACGCCCTGCTCTCGGACGAGGCGCTCCAGAATGCCCAGGGCGCGGCCGCCCTCGGGCTCAACATCCAGTCGTGCGAGGAGACGATCCAGGGCGCCCGCTGGACGATCATGAAGCTGGAGGCCCAGAGGAAAAAGCTGCTCGCCGCAAACAAGCGGATCGGGTTCTCGATCATCGCCGCCCGCAATACCCACAAGACGCTCAGCCTCCAGACCGAGCTCGCCGCATTTATGAAAAGCAGCGCGGACGAGCTCAAGGAGGTCGAATCGCTCGCCCTGCCGGAAATGCTCGTCCTGAACTTTGACCCCAAGCAGGAGGGCATCAACCTCATCGATTCCCGGACCCGCCCGAAGGAGTAATCCTAAAAAGAGCTGCGCTTGACCAGGACCGGGGCGATGCGCTCCAGCTCCCCGGATCCCGTGTGGTCGCCGCTGGCGATCTTTTGGATCCAGCGGATCGCCGACTCGGCGATGCGCTCCATATCCTGCTGGATCGTGGTCATCGGCGGATCGATATCCTGCTGGATCGTGGTCATCGGCGGATCGGTGAGCTCGCCCCGCTGGGCTCCGTCGTATCCGATGAGGGCGGCTCCCTTCGGGACGTGAACGCTCTGGTACGAGAGGACCTCAAGGAAGCTCGTTGCCAGCCGGCCGTCGGCCACGAAATACGTGCCGTGCGCAGGGTTTTTTTCGAGGTAGGCCTGCACCAGGAGCGCGACCTCGAACGAGCTCCGGCTCCAGGGGATCGGGACGATGGAGAGCGACTTTTCTGACCTTCCTGCCTCCATCCAGGCATGGCGGAACCCGTCCAGGCGCGCGACGATGCGCGCCTTGTTCTCCGACCCGGCATGGTAAACCACCGAGGCCTTGCGCGTATGGTGCTGCAGGAACGCCTCGGCGACCATCCTCCCGCCCAGATGGTGGTCGGTGACGATGTTGGCGTGGTAGCGCTCGCTGTAATCCGCATCCAGCCCGATCACCGGAACGGAAAAATCTTCGAATGTCTCCAGGAGAGCACCGCTGCTGTCGCTGTCCACCAGCAGGATGTCGCAGTCCTTCCAAACCTTTTTTTGCGGCTTCGCCTTCAGCGGGAGCAGGTCGATCTGCAGCTCGAGGTTGTGGTAGTGGCAGAGCCGGGTGAGGGCGTCCGCCAGCCTGCGGAAGCCTGAAAAATAAATATAGCCCGCGCCCGAAAAGATCGCCCGCACGCGGAAGGATTTAAGAATCTTTGTGTGGAGGTGCTTGGAGGTGGTGTAGCGCTTGTTGGGCAGGACCTCGAGCCAGCCCTCGTCCTGCATCTGCCTCAGCGCCCGCCAAACGGAATCCCGCGTGACACCAAAATGCTCGGACAGCTTTCGGACGGTCGGCAGGCGCTCGCCGGGCTGCACGCGATTGGCCCGGATAAAGTGTTTGATCTGATCGACCGCGGCATCCCTCCGGTTGGCATCGGGGAGGATCTTCTGCGGCCGCTCAATGTTCAAAATGGCAGACATAGGGCTCGTTAACCAGCGGACCGTGCCTTCTGGACGCCTTCATGACAAGAAGATCTTGACCTAGGTCGCGATTCGTGGAGGCGATGGCCGTGCCCGGATCCGACAAGGGAGCCTGTGCCAAACCAATCCGCACGCCGCTTGGCAGGCAGAAAATCTCCTCTTGACATCAGACAGACATCAGACAAGACTTGAATTGTGCTCCTTCTTTCCCAAAACCCCCTCAGCCGTGCGGGTGAAGAGATCTGGGCGCCTGCGGTTCTCTGCGGGTCCCCCCAGCGGGAATCTTCCTTTGCTCTGGTGGAAAAGCTGGTATCTCCCCCATGAAAATGGTCACGAGGCTGCCGGTGAGCGAGGTCATTTTGTACGGGGCGGATTACAACCCGGAGCAGTGGCTCGGGCAGGAGCGGGTTTTGCTTGATGATGTCGAGCTGATGAAAAAGGCCGGGGTGACGTCCGCCTCGATCGGGGTTTTCTCATGGACCGCCCTGGAGCCAGAGCCCGGCGTGTACACATTCGACTGGCTCGATGCAGTGATGGCACGGTTTGCTGACGCCGGCCTGCGCGTTTTTTTGGCCACCCCCAGCGGGAGCAAGCCGATGTGGCTTTCCGAGGCGTTTCCCGAGGTGCGGCGGGTCGGGCTGGACGGGCGGCGGGCGCCGTCGGGTGGACGGCATAACCACTGCCCGACTTCTCCGGTCTACCGGGATGCCGTGCGCCGGATCAACCGTGAGCTGGCGAACCGCTATGGCAAGCATCCGGCGCTCGCGCTGTGGCATGTCGGAAACGAACTCAACGGCGATTGCCACTGCGGGCTTTGCCGGGCTGCCTTCCACGATTGGCTGCGCCTGCGTTACGGCAGTTTGGAGCATCTCAACGGGGCCTGGTGGGCCGGATTCTGGAACCATACGCTCACCGATTGGAGCCAGGTCCCGACGTCGGATCCGAGCATCGACGGGCTCGGCCTGGACTGGAAGCGCTTTGTCAACGACCAGCATTATTCCTTTCTGGAAAACGAGATGTTACCGCTTCGGGACATCGCGCCCGGCATTCCCTGCACGACGAATTTCATGGGGGCGCATCCGGCCACGAATTACTGGCAGTGGACGAAGTTGCTGGATTGCATTTCAAACAATCATTACCCGATTCCCGACGACCGTGAGGACTGTTGGAGAAAGTCGCTTGGGGCGGATTTTACCCACAGCCTCGTGCGCGGGCTCGCTCACGGAGATCCTTGGATCCTGATGGAATGCTCCCCGAGTTCGGTGAATTGGGGGAAGATCAACAAGCTCAAGCGCCCGCGTGTGCACATGCAGGAGGTGCTGCAGGCGGTGGCGAACGGGGCGGATGTCGTCCACTATTTCCAGTGGCGAAAGGGCAGGGGAGGGTATGAGAAGTTTCACGGTGCGGTCGTGGATCACGAGGGTAGCTCGCACTCCCGGGTTTTTGAGGAATGCACGGAGGTCGGGAGGGTGCTCTCAACCCTCTCGCCGGTTGCAGGGGTGCGTCCAGATACCGCTCCGGTGGCCATGATCTATGATTGGGAAAGCCGCTGGGCTCTGGCCGGCTCGGTCGGCCCCAGGCAGGAACCCGGGGGCGATCTGTACGCGAGGACCTGCGTCGAGCATTTCCGCGCCTTGCGATCCGCCGGGGTCGAGGTGGATATTGTCCCTCCCGATGCCGACCTAACCG
>Ga0247836_1000274_pt1 | contig 96310 bp, 83 predicted proteins | sample LaCruzMarch2015__4_FD_187116 | JGI IMG/M metagenome (GOLD analysis project Ga0247836, IMG submission 187116) | Freshwater microbial communities from meromictic Lake La Cruz, Castile-La Mancha, Spain - LaCruzMarch2015_14m | ecosystem: Environmental > Aquatic > Freshwater > Lake | place: Spain...
CGTTTCATCATCTTTGTGCATGTAATACACATCGATCCAGTCGGTATTCAGACGTTTCAGACTATTGTCGACCTCTTGCATAATCCAGCGGCGCGATAAACCCTTGTCGTTGGGTTCCTTGCCAATCGGGTTGGCGACTTTAGTCGCAAGCACCCAGCGTGAGCGATCTTGCGCAATGAGTTTGCCAACAATACGTTCGGACTCGCCGCCTGCATAGTTGTCTGCGCTATCGATCGCATTCAGACCCGCATCGCGGGTGACTGCAACCATTTCCCGTGCAACGGTTTCGTCCGTCTGATCACCAAACATCATTGAGCCGAGCCAAAGATGTGGCACCATTAAGCCACTATTGCCCAATGGGCTGTATTGAGGAGCGTTGTGAGCCATTTGTATTGTTACCGGTTAAATTTAAAAAATAATAAGAAAGTCGGCTTCGATTGCAAAGCAGGGCGTTCAGGCAGCACCCATGCGTGCGGTAATCTGACGGATATCTTTGACGCTTTCAAGCGTTTCAAGCGCATCGAAAAGGGGGCGGATCAGTGCTGGGTCCATTGACCGCTGCGCGCAATCAGAAAACTTTTCCCAGAGCTCATCCGTAGAGAGAGGATTGTCTCCCCTCGACCAATCAGGCTATTGATCCTCCGGGAGATCTGAACGCCTGACTTGAGCGTGATGATGACTTCAGCACCAAACTGCTCTGGTGAGTCATCTGGCATATCAGGGTGTTCGCGCGCAATGGTTTTTGCCATGAGCTGACGTACTCCGGGATCAAAGTGTGCAGTGCCTTCAAAGTCGTTGAGTTTAGGCGCGCCTTTTAGGAGCGCTAAACAGACTGCATATTGAACAGAAAATTTTGCAGCGAGCGGGCTTTGTGGGTCGGGGTTATTGGTGTGGGGCAGTCTGCGCTTATGCGGAAGAATTTCGATTTTTTCAATTTCTGTCGTGTCAAGGGACTCTTCTTGACGTAACTGCAAGGCCATCGCGACAGCCGGGATAGCACTGCCGCAGCAAGGAAACTGTTTGAGACCCATGCTTGGGCTCAGGACCTCAAGAGGCTGGGCCCAATCTTTAAAAATCAGGTCTGCGTTGAAGTTGCCTGGACCGTTAAAGGCGTTAAAAAATCCCTGTTTATGCTCGAGGGCGGCAGGGTTGGCATCGTAGCCAACCTGGGCCATCAAGGTCGCAAGCAGTCCATTACGTGCACATTGGCCGACATGGAGTGGTTTGACCATGGTGCCAAAGTTTGCTTTTAATCCCGAGGCAAACGAAGCCGCAATCGCCATCGCCGTGGTGACTTGCTGTTGATTTAATCCCAGCAGGTGCGCACTTGCCGCCGCCGCACCAAACACCCCCAACGTCGCGGTGGGATGCCAGCCTTTATCGTAATGATAAAAATTGACCGCACGCGCCAAACGAATTTCTGTCTCGATGCCAACGATATAGGACTGCAGCAGTTGTAACCCTGACAGGCCACGCTCTTCGGCAAGCGCCATAAGTGGCGCGACTAAAGGCGCTGACTGATGACCGCCCATCGGTTGGCTGAAATCGTCATAATCCAATGCGTGGGATGCGGTGCCGTTGATGAAGGTGGCATCCAGCGCAGAGGTCTGACGTGACGTCCCAAAAATCGAACATGTTCCTGGTGCAGTCGCCACGCCAGGGGTATCAAGCAGCAACGTCGTACAGGGTTCAGAGGCGCCTGCAATCGTGACACCCAAGGTATCGATGATCGCTGTTTTCGCCAAGCGAAAAGCCTCTGGCGAAATCGCGTTCAAATCAAAGTCGCATATTCGCGCGACCAGTTGCTCAAGAATCGTGTCCTGAGAGGATGCTGCTGTCATACCAATTCCTCAGTTTTGCGGGCGGTTCAGATGCCCTCATGCAAAAACGCCTCAGACCTTGCAAAAAGTGTCTGAGGCGCAGTCAAGAAAGTGTTGCAGCTAACGTAGGTCAGTGCAAGAGATTAAAGCTCGATATTTGCGGTTTTAGCGACGACGCCCCATTTTTGGATTTCTGAGCGGACGTACACTTTAAACGCCTCAGGCGTACTGCCCACTGGAATAGCACCCATTCCCTCTAGTTGTTTACGTACTTCTGGAGAGCTATACATATCAAGGATTGCCTTGGAAAGCGTATTGATGATTTCTGGCGGGGTGCCTTTGGGGGCAAATAAGCCGCTCCAAGAGCTCACTTCGAAATCTTTAAAGCCGAGCTCTTCAAGTGTCGGGACATCAGGAAGTTGCGGCAAACGAGTTTTGCTAGCAATCGCGATGGGTCTAACACGCCCGGCTTGAATGGCGCCGATCACACCCGAGGCTGTTTTGAAACCCATTGAAACGGTTCCGCCCATCACGTCATTCATCGCAGGCGCAGCACCTTTATAAGGAATATGCAGTGCATCAATCCCCGCCCGCTGCTTTAGCATTTCACCGGCCAAATGTGGGGAGCCGCCTGCGCCTGAGGAAGCGTAGGACAGTTTGCCGGGGTTCGCTTTTGCGTAGGCGATCAGTTCGGCCAAGGTTTTAACCGGTATATCATTATTGACCACCAGTATGCTGGGCGATGAAACGAGTTGGCTAATTGGGATGAAATCGCGCTCAGTGTCATAACTGAGATTTTTGTACACCGACATGTTGGTCGCGTTGGCGATTGAGCTCAATAAAAGCGTGTAACCATCGGGTTTGGCACGTGCGACGTCGGCAGAGGCGATATTAGAGCCCCCACCTGGCTTGTTTTCGACAATGACCGGTTGTCCTAGGGCTTTCTCCAAGCGGGCGCCAACAAATCTAGCCACAATGTCGGTAGGTCCGCCTGCAGCAAATCCGACAACGAGTTTGATGGGTTTGTCAGGGTACTTGGCTTGGGCGAAGGCATTTGTTCCAAACCCTGTCATTAAAACAAGCGCGCCTAATAACGCGCGGCGAGTGCGTTTGATTACGTAGGTCATGTCAAGATCTCCTGATTTTTTGGCACGATACCATGGCAGCAAAGCCCTGTGGAAAATTTGACACAACAGCCCGGTTGTCCTTGCAATCATTTGAGGAACAGCGTCTATGTCAGTCCCTTCGTTGGGCGCCTTGGGTTATATTTATCCGGTTATGCGTGGGCCAGCCTGATTCATCCCGCCAACCGTCTACTTTCTCTGGAGTCAACCATGAGTGCTGCTTTACTTTCGCCCCGAATGTCTTTAGTCAAACCTTCGCCCACACTGGCGATTACAGATAATGCAAAGGCGATGAAGGCGCGAGGCATGGACGTGATTGCATTGGCGCAAGGTGAGCCGGATATGGACACGCCCGCCAATATTTGCGAGGCTGCCATCGAGGCGATTAAGGGCGGTCAAACGCGTTACACCGCAGTCAATGGCACAGCAGAGCTCAAGCGCGCGATCGCCAGAAAATTTCTCCGCGATCATGCGATGACCATCAATCCGGATGACGTCATTGTTTGCACGGGTGGGAAACAGGTTTTGTTTAATGCGCTGGTCGCCACCATCGGCGAGGGCGATGAGGTGCTGATTCCCGCACCTTATTGGGTGAGCTATCCCGATATGGTGTTGTTAGCGGGTGGAAAGTCCGTATCTGTCGAATGCGATGCCTCGGTTGGTTTTAAGTTGACCCCTGAGTTGCTTCAAAAGGCTATCACGCCTCGCACCAAGTGGTTGATTCTAAACTCTCCCTCCAATCCAACGGGCTCGGTCTACACTGCCGCCGATTTAAAAGCGCTCGGACAGGTTCTCAAAGCACATCCTAACGTGCTCGTGATGGTGGACGATATGTACGAAAAGCTCTTGTTTGATGGCGCGCAGTTCGCGACGTTGGCGCAGGTGGCCCCCGAAATCGCTGACCGAGTCTTGACGATCAACGGCGTATCAAAAGCGTACTGCATGACGGGCTGGCGGATTGGTTATGGCCATGGACCGAGCTGGTTGATTGGTGCCATGTCCGCCATTCAGTCCCAGTCTACCTCCAATCCCTCCTCAATCAGCCAGGCCGCAGCACTTGAGGCACTCGACGGTCCTCAGGATTTCATCGCCGATCACAATGTTATTTTCCAGCGTCGCAGAGATATGGTGGTGCGTTTGCTCAATGAATGCAAGGGGATTACTTGCATGAAACCTCAGGGTGCCTTCTATGTGTATCCAAGCTGCGCGGGTACCCTCGGTAAGACCACACCAAAGGGCGTCAAAATCAACAGTGATTTTGATTTCGCCAATGCCTTGTTAGACGAAAAGATGGTTGCAGTCGTACCCGGCTCTGCATTTGGATTAGCACCGTATTTCCGTATTTCTTATGCAACCTCTGACAACATTTTGAAAGATGCTTGCGAGCGTATCAAAGCGTTCTGCGAGTCGCTCAAAGATTAATTAGGGACGCGTTTGAAGGTATTGATGCATTAACGTGGGGGCTTAAAGGCCCCCATTTCTTCGAGCATCTCTTGGACTAGATCCAGACGTAAGCGTGGGTTTTCCATCGCCAAAAGATGTTGTTTTTGCGAGGGAGGAATATTGAGCAGTTCCGCCCATCGATTTCCCACCCAGCCACAGTCATTGAGGCGAAACGGCTCATAAAAAGGTCGTTCTGCAGGATCGATGTCTTGCTCTTCAAAAGAGGCAATCAGACGCGCGAGCGCTTGAGATGTTGGTGTAAGTTCGGGGGGGATGTCAATGTCTGGATCATCATCCATCAATTCAATCTCTGCTGACCAAGCACCATTAGGCCCTACGCGACGTTCTAAAATTTTGAAACGCCTCGCACCGCGGCAGCGCAACATAAATAAGCTGGGTTGAACGGCATCAAATTCCACGATGTGCGCGAGCGTACCGACATCTGAAAACTCAATCTCTTGACCTGGCACACGGACTTCAGGTCCCTCGGTCAACGAGACCACACCAAAGGGACTTTGCTGCTTAAAGCAGGTTTTGGTCATGTCCAAATAGCGGACTTCGAAAATTTTGAGTGCCAATAAACCATCTGGAAAGAGCGTCGAGCCGAGAGGAAATAGTGGAATATTCATATAAGTTGCGTGTCTTTTCTTCAGCCGTCAATGCAGCATGTTTATAACGCGGATTTGCCGCGCAGAGCCTTAGTTTCAGAATGCTTACGTTTTGTCTCGAGACGCCTTTGCCGAGAACCAAAAGTAGGCTTGGTTGCGTGACGCGTTTTTGGAGGACGCGCCACACGATTGACCAACTCATGGAGCCGAGCAAAGGCATCGGCCCGGTTGAGCTCCTGACTACGGTGGGCTTGCGCTTTGATCACGATTGCCCCATCTCTGTTGATACGAGAGTCTCTTAACGCAAGTAATCGAACTTTGACGTCTGCTGGCAGACTTGAATTAGGAATATGAAAGCGCAAATGAATTGCGCTAGACACTTTGTTGACGTTTTGACCGCCTGCACCCTGCGAGCGCATAGCGGAGATCTCAACTTCAGATTCGGGGACGTGCAGTGTGGTGAGCATTGAGTTTTTTGCCGATAGACCTGTACACTAGTTTATCGTTAATTTATCGGAGAATGATCATGGCCAAAGGTCAGCAAAAAACGAACAAAGAAACAAAAAAACCTAAAAAAGACACCTCAACACCCAAGCCCGCGTCTGGACTGAGTGATCCTGTGCGTGCAACAGTTGTCAATACGGTTTACACAAAGATCAAACAAAAAGACCGTTAATCCGATGGCTTCAAAAGGTAAAGAGGTATCTGCCGTTGATGCCATGAAAGCGCACAGCAGGTTTCAAGAGGCGCTTGCTTTGCATCAGCAAGGTGACCTCAAGCAAGCGCGCTTGCTTTATGAGCGCGCACTCAAATGGCACCCCAATTATTTTGATGCGTGTCATATGCTCGCCACGCTCCTTTATCAGATGGGACAGTTCGACCGTGCCGAAACCTTGTTTGTCAAGGCACTCAAGATCGACCCCGAGTCGATACATGCCCTCAATAATTTCGGCAATTTGCTTCAAGACCTAAAAAAATATAAATCTGCACTCGCATGTTTTGACAAGGCCTTGGCGATTGATGCGCACTATGTCGAGGCGCACAATAATCGTGGAGACCTCCTTCAGCAACTGGGTCGAGGGTCAGAGGCCCTTGAAAGTTATGAGCGTGCGATCGCCTTGGCGCCAAAATATGCTGCAGCCCACTACAACCGCGGTAACGCGTTGGGAATGATGGGTCGATTTGAAGAGGCTATTTCCAGCCATAATGCCGCAATCCTTATCGATCCTCAATATGCTCAAGCCTATATGAATCGTGGCAATGCTCAAAATGAGCTCGGGCAGCTGGTCCAAGCCGTCGAGAGTTTTGATCGTGCGATTACATTGGCCCCAGATATCCCCTACCTGCTCGGTACGCGCCTGCATGTCAACATGCAAATGTGCGATTGGCGCCATTATCAAGAGCGTCTCGCAACGCTATTGGCAGCTATTAAAAATGATGAGCCTGCCAGTTTGCCTTTTCCCTTGCTTGCGCTGACCGCTGATCCTGCCTTACAGCAGCGTGCGGCACAGACTTGGATTCGCGCCGCCCATCCAGCCCCCAAACAGACCTTGCCGTTTGCTAAACATGCGTCCAAAGATCGCCTTCGGATCGGGTATTTTTCAGCTGATTTTAGGCAGCATCCTGTAGCGCAACTGATTGCGGGTTTATTCGAGGTACACGATCGATCGCAGTTTGAAGTCTATGCATTTTCCTCTGGCCCGGATACGGGCGATGAGATGCGGCTGCGTCTTGAGCAAGGCTTTGAGCATTTTATTGATGTCAGAGCTGAAACGGACGCTCAAGTCATCGCACGAGCCAGAGCGCTTGAGCTTGATATCGCAGTGGATTTAAGCGGACTGACCACGGGTTGTAGACCCAGCATTTTTGCCGCGAGGGTTGCATCCATACAGATCAACTACCTCGGTCATCCTGGCACAATGGGCGCGTCCTACATGGATTACATCCTTGCGGACACAACAATCATTACGCCTGAGTCTGAGCCGTATTTTTCTGAAAAAGTGATTTACTTACCCCACAGCTATCAGCCGAACGATCGCCGTCGCACAGTTTCCTCTCACGTATTCACGCGTGCTGAGCTCGGCCTGCCCGCAGAAGCCTTCGTCTTTTGCTGCTTTAACAACAATTTCAAAATCACACCCGAAACGTTTGATCACTGGATGTCGATCTTGCGGGCAGTACCTAGCAGTGTGTTGTGGCTTTTAAAGGCTAGTACGCAGACTGAAGAAAATCTTCGCCATGAAGCCACTCACCGAGGCGTGAACGCAGATCGGTTGTTCTTTGCTCCCAAGTTGCCGATGGATCAGCACTTGGCGCGCCAAAGGTGTGCAGACCTCTTTCTCGATTCGCTACCCTATAACGCTCATACCACCACGAGTGACGCGCTATGGGTCGGCCTCCCAGTTCTGACATGCATGGGAGAGGCCTTTGCTAGTCGCGTCGCAGCGAGTCTGTTGCGTGCAATAGAATTGCCCGAGCTGGTCACCACAGATGGTCAGTCCTTCGAAGCACGCGCGATTGAGTTAGCCACCGATCAAGCTCAACTCAGGGCCTTGCGTGACCGGCTCGCCGTCAACCGAATGCAGGCACCCTTGTTTGATATTGAGCGTTTGGCTCGGTCAATCGAGCGTGCCTACCAGCAGGTTCATGCGCGTCGCCAAGCAGGCCACCCACCTGCGGCGCTCCAAATCGACGACACGCATTAAACACAAATTAACTTTCCTCTTGAAAGGGCAGAGTTTTGCCCTCTGGTATGGGTTCTTCGCCCAGGCTCAGCAGCATGGCAATCGTCACATAGGTTCCGCTCACAGCGATCAGATCGACGAGTTGCTGCTCACCAAGCACTTTTTTGGCATGTTGAAAGAGCGCTTCGCTGATTTTGTGATCTTTGCTCATGTTCATGCATACGTCATAGACAGCATCTTCGTCAGGTTGCATGTTACGAGGACGAATGTTTTGCTTGAGGTCATCCGCAACATGTGCGGGCAAATCATGGCGCAAGGCGATTGGGTAGTGCGCGAACCATTCAACTTGCGAGCTCCAGAGCCGAGCTTGGATCAAAATGGCAAATTCACTCAGACGCATGGGCAAAGAGTTATTAAATCTCAGGTAGTCGAGCAAACGCTTCATGCGATCCGCAAAGACAGGGCTGCGTAACATCACGTTGTAGGGTCCCGCTAGACCGAGGCTTGAAATATCCAAAATCTCTTGTGCAAGACCGCGTGACTCTTGCGGTAACGTCTCAAGTGTGACTTGAGGAAATCTTTTTTGTTTTGCGTTTGACATATGAAATCCGAAGTGATGTGGAATTAAAAGGAGGTCTTGCTCGGTAGATTAAATTTGGTCATGCTCGGCAGAGCACAGCAGGTTTTATAGCCCAGATTTAACGAATAGATGTCTGCGTGCGCTGCAGCAGTTCTTTGTATAGAGCGGCATCCGTCTCAAGGCGTGTTTTAAATTCTGCAGGCGTTGACGTCTGCACTTCCATGCCTTGTGCGGCTAATTTCTCGTAAAACTTAGGTGACGCCGCTACTTTTTTGATCGCAGCATTGAGCTGATTCACAACTGCAATCGGCGTATTGGCAGGTGCGATCACCCCCTGCCACGTATAGGCTTCATACCCTGGGAGCGTTTGTGCAACAGTCGGGACATCGGACGTGGCAGTGCTACGTTTAGTCCCAGTTGTTGCCGCAAGTATGAGTCGTCCCTCTTTAATATGCTCCGTATTACCGACGAGTGAGGTGAACATGATGTCCACGCGACCCGCTAATAAATCAATGAGGGCAGGGCCAGCGCCTTTGTATGGCACGTGTACCAAATCAATCCCTGCTGCGATACGAAAAGACTCACCCGCCAGATGTTGGGCTGAACCATTTCCCGAGGAAGCAAAGTTCAGTTTGCCTGGATTCTTTTTGGCATAGTCGATGAGTTGTTCGACGGTTTTAATATTGAGCCCTGGAGTGACAAATAATCCTAGTGGTTGAATGGTTGTCAGCGAGACAGGCGCAAAGTCTTTGACGGGATCGTAAGTCGGGGTGTTGTGAAGCAAGGGAGTAATGACAAAGGCATTGGTGCCAAACAGAAGGCTGTAACCATCGGGATTTGCACGCTTGATCGAGTCGGTGCCAACCAGCGTCCCTCCGCCCGCTCGGTTTTCCACAATTACAGACTGCCCCATGAGCGCAGTCAGCTCTTGGGAAAGCATGCGCGCCACGATGTCGGTCGCACCACCTGGCGCGTAGGCCACAATCAATCGGATCGGTTTGTCAGGAAAGGCGTTGCTGCTTTGAGCAAATACTGAACTGCTGATGAGACAAACCAGAGCAAATAATCCATTTAAAAAAAATCTCATTTTTCTATGTCCTTGCCTTAAAAAGTAAAGGTTCGCGTGTACCGCCCGGGCCAAACAAGCGATCGGCCATCACTTGGCAACGTTGCATATAACGAGGCTCGTCGGGCCCGTAATCTGCGACGGCGTTATGTGTCGTACCAATGTTGTCCCACATGAGGACAGAGTCTTTGCTCCATTGATGTGAATATAAATATTTATCTTCAAGCTGTCGTGCAAACAACCCCTCAAGCACTTCGTCGCTTTGCGCTTTAGGCAAACCGTCGATGGCAATCGCATAACCTGGGTTGGCGTACAACACTTTCTTTCCAGTCAGTGGATGGGTGAGAAACGCAGGGTGGCTGACTGGCGGTCTTGCATTTCTTTCTTTCTCGCTCAAGGGTGGGCGCGTGCTGCCTGGGCGCGCGCGCATCATGTCCCAAAATTTATTGAAATCGTGGGTGATTGTCTTATCGACCAAAAGCGTTTTGAGGGACTCGGGGAGATCCTCATACACCGCATGCATATTTCTGAATTGGGTATCACCAAGAGGTTTGCCATCACGATGAGGAATCTGCGTGCCATAAAGAATGTTGGCGAGGGCGATCACTGGCGCATACGACATATCCGTATGCCAAGACTGACCCGCGTCTTTCAGGCCAAGCGCTTGACCATTTTCGACGATATTTGACAGAACCATCACTTCAGGAAAACCGGGCACTTGCGCACGACCTCCGGGGCTGATGTAGAGCTCACCAAAACCTTGGCTAAAAGACTTAAGCTGAGCGGTGGTTAAAGATTGCTTCGGAAACTCGAGCACACCATAACGACCAAACGCTATCAACAGCGCATCCGTTTGAGCTGGACTTAAGGGTTGAGATAAATCAAGATCTTCAACGCGCGCACCGAGCGTTTCAGGCATCGGAGTAATGTTCAACGTGTGGTCTCCTTATATTTTTGATTATGCGATTAGACAGAGGGACGCGCTTGATGCCAAGTCGTGTCGCGCTGATATGCATCTGCAATTTTTAAGATAATACGTTCTTCAAAGGGTTTACCGACTAGTTGAAACGCTAAAGGCATGCTGCGGCTTGAAAATCCTGCGGGCACACTCATCGCCGGAAGTCCTAAGTAATTAATCGCCCGATTCGTGTAGGTCAATTGACTGATGGACTGAAGAACATTGTCGAGATCGCCTGAGGTGGTTGTAGCGATCGTAGGCATATGAGTGCGAGCAACCGGGATATGCAAGGCATCACAGTCTCCGAGACATAATTGCAAATACTCCTTTAGACATTCTTCTCTGGCACGAAGCGCTTCGACATAAGCAATACCGGTTTGATGAAAACCTGGTGCAATGCGGGCGCGCACTTGGTCGCTATAGTCTTGGGGTCGTTGTTCAAACCATTTTTTATGGATCTGTCCGGCTTCGGCTGTCAAGACAATCGCGAGCATTTCGTGCATGTGCAACATATCGGGAACCTTGACTTCAACAAGTGTGGCCCCGCGATTTTTTAATACATCCAAACTTTCTTCTAGCGCTGCAGCCATCTCAGGATCCAGATTTTCACGATAAAAATCTTGTGGCACGCCAATCCGCATGCCTTTTAAATCTCCCGTCAACGCATGTTCATAATTTTCATTTGGATGCACAGTGCACCAGGGATCATTGGGATTAGGGCGGCTGATGTGTGTGAGCAGACGCGCACAGTCTCGCGCAGATTGGGCAAGCGGGCCCACGCAGTCCAGGGTATGTGAAAGGGGAAACACGCCATCAATACTGACGCGTTTTGAGGTGGGCTTGATGCCGGTCACACCGCACATAAACGCGGGTTGTCGGATCGAGCCACCTGTATCGCTGCCGAGAGAGCCAAGGACGAGTCTGGCTGCTACAGCAATACCGGATCCGCTCGACGAGCCGCCGCAGGGGTATTCGGGGTTCCATGGATTCAGACCATGCCCGTAATGACCATTAAACCCAGTGGGACTCATTGCAAATTCAGCCATGTGCAGACTGCCCAGATTGACCTGACCCGCCGCATTGAGTTCATCGATGACCCAAGCATTTTTCTTTGCGATGTGACCTTTCAAAATTTTTGAGCCGGCATGCATTTCTTTATTTTCGACCTCAATCAGGTCTTTGTGCGCAAGCGGTACGCCATGCAGAGGACCGAGCGACAGTCCGCTTGCTTGCAGCGCATCAAGTGCCTTTGCGCGCGAAAGTGCATGCTCGTGATCAATCCGAAAAACTGCGTTATATTGACGCCCGATGGTCTCTAGTCTATTGAGCGACCAAGTGGTCAGTTCTGTTGAAGTGAACGCTTTTTTCGCAATGCCTTCTGCCGCACGAACAAGGTCTAAATTCTCAAACTGACTCATGAATGCCCTCTTGTTGGATTTGTCTGACATCGGTCTAATTTTTGGTTTAATCAAAATCTTTAGCAATAAGCATAACGCCGAAAGGGCGGCTTGAGCGCCAGAATTTTTCTATGTGGGCGATCCTTCAAAAGGTAAGTCTGGCTGATGGTTCAATGGTTCTTGGCCTAAAGAAGAGCTTGGCAACAAACCCCCTGCGCGCACGCCTAATAGTCGAATTCTTTGCTCAAGCGGGACTCGGCGTAAACACTCCGTAGCAGCGTGCCTAATCGAAGCGCCGTCCTGTAACGCAGCAGGGACTGTCAAATCTCGAGTGATCACTTGAAAATCGGCATATTTGACTTTAATACCTATTGTTTTTGCTGCATATCCTTTACGCGACAGATCATCCGCCAGTCGATAGCAGAGTTTTGTAAAGATGTCCGACAAGCGTGCACGATCTTGTTTGACATGCAAGTCGCGCTCAAAAGTCGTTTCTCGACTGAGTGACTTTGGTTCAGATGATGTGACAACGGGTCTGTCGTCTATGCCATGGGCCGCCTGATGCATCCAATGACCTGTAGCTCGCCCGAACTTTTCGATCAACAGGTCTGGGGCCGCTTTTGCAAGCTCACCGATTGTGTGAATGCCTAACTGAGCGAGTTTCTCATTTGCTTTGGGACCAATTCCATTAATTTTTTTTGCAGCCAAGGGCCAGATTCTTGTTGAAAGCTCTGTGAGACTCAATATAGTAACGCCATTGGGCTTATCTAGATCTGAGCAAATTTTTGACAGTAATTTATTTGGACTCACTCCGATTGAGCAACTCAAGCCTGTTGCTTGATTCACCGCATTTTTGATGCGCGTTGCAAGTGACTCAGTTTCCTCATCAATATCTGTCAGGTCGATGTAAATCTCATCAATACCACGATCTTCAATGAGCGGAGCAATATTAGCAACCGTCAATTTAAATAGCCTCGAATAGTTCCGATATGCTTCAAAATTTGCAGGCAAAATAATCGCCTCAGGCGCGAGAGCGGCAGACTTCATTAAGCCCATTCCAGAAAATACCCCCAGTGCCCTCGCTTCATAAGTAGAAGTTGTAATGACCCCCCGACCGACATAATCTCTGAGTTTGGCGTAACTTCTGACCCCATGCGCATTCACGGTGGGCTGTTCTGTACTTCTGCCACCTACGACAACGGGCTGCCCCTTAAGCTCTGGATAGCTCAATAGTTCGACCGATGCAAAAAAAGCATCCATATCAAGGTGGGCAATTCGTCTGTTTTGAGGCATATCCTGAGTTTATTTGAAACTTGTATGCTTTTGAGAGGAGTGCGCAAGTTGATTGTTTTAAACTCACAATCGAAGCCCGCACACAACGTGCGAACAACTTAGTGACTCTGAACATGATCAATCCTGCTGCCTCAGATACTTCAACCGAAAATCTGCACGTTGCTGCTTTTCTTGCTATGCCCACACCACTTCAGCTCCATGAAAAGCTGCCTTTGACTCATGCGGCCGCTCAAACGATTAAGTTTGGCCGAGATGCGTTGAATAAAATCTTGCGCGGCGAGGATCATCGCCGATTTATTGTTGTAGGTCCTTGTTCTATTCACGATCCAATCGCGGGGATGGAGTACGCCCGTCGCCTGAAAGTCTTGGCCGATGAAGTGTCAGATGTTTTTTTGATTGTGATGCGGGTATATTTTGAAAAGCCGCGGACGACGGTTGGTTGGAAAGGCTACATTAATGATCCACATATGGATGATTCCTTTCGCATTGACGAAGGGATGTCGCTCGCGCGCAAATTTTTGCTTGAGGTGAACGCGCTAGGCTTAGCGGCAGGTTCTGAGGCTTTAGATCCAATTACTCCCCAATATTTGGGTGATTTAGTTGCTTGGAACGCGATCGGCGCGCGGACAACGGAGTCTCAAACACACAGAGAGATGTCCTCCGGACTCTCAACGCCAGTTGGTTTTAAAAATGCAACAAATGGCGATGTGATGGTTGCGGTCAATGCTATTTTGTCAGCAGCCAGACCTCATCGTTTTCTAGGAATTAGTGGTGATGGTCAGGTGTCAATCGTTCACAGCACAGGCAATCCCTATGGTCACTTAGTACTGCGCGGTGGTGATGGTCGTCCCAACTATGACACGGTATCGATCTCTTTGGCCGAGCAGGCAATGAAAAAAGCCAACATTAAACCTAATATTGTGGTCGACTGTTCGCACGCCAACAGTTTTAAAAAGCCTGAACTTCAACCACTCGTCATGTCAGACGTTGTGAGCCAAATTGTGTCTGGTAATCGTTCAATTGTCGGTGTGATGATCGAGTCAAACCTTGTGGCGGGTAACCAGCCCATTCAGGCTGATCACAATTTGATGACCTATGGGTGTTCTGTCACTGACGGTTGTGTAGATTGGGAAACAACCGAAACTATGATTAAAGAAGCTGCGCGACGCTTACGGCCGGTCGTGGCCTAGTGCTCAAATCCGTACAATTTTGCGGGATTGTGGACTAATATTTTTTCAAGAATGTCGTGATCTTGGCACCACGCGTTTAAGCGATCCAACATTTTTGCGTCATCAGGTTTTTTTGCTTCAGTGGGGTGTGGCCAGTCGCTGCCCCAAACGAGGCGGTCAGGTGCTTGGGTCATCCAGTGACACGCCACGATATCTACATCACTAAAACCCTTCGTTTCTCCGACTTGACTGTCCAGATACGCACCGGAAAGCTTGATCCAAGTCTTGCCTTGCTTGAGGAGCTGCTCAATCAGTTCCACAGCAGGGTGATTCAGTCCAATTGGTTGCGGCAACCTTCCCATGTGGTCAAGCACTAAAGGGCATGGAAGTCGTCTCAGCATGTCGGCATGTTCAACAAATTGATCCGCAGTCCAGTGCAATTGGAGATGCCAGCCAAGCCGATGGATACGGTTGGCGAGGGATTCGACCATCTCAAAACTTGCTGCCGCATTTTTAGGCGTGTACAGAGAAAAGCGAATGCCACGTATGCCTGCATGATCAAGCGCATCCATCGTCTGATCTGTTGCATCACTTCGTAACACTGCAACGCCGCGAGCATTTTCTAGACCTAGTTGGGCAATCGCATCTACGGTCACTCGGTTATCTACACCATAACTTCGCGGCGTCACAATCACCGCTCGGCTTGTGCCTAGACGATTTTGCAAAAGCCGATACTGCTTTACTGTTGCAAGTTCGAGCCCAGTAGCCGCATCGACGGCCTGCGGAAAACGATCATCATAAATGTGAAGGTGCGCGTCGCAGGCGTTTTTTGGTACTAGAAAGGTCGGCCCGTCAACACCCGCACTGTTAGGAACGGGCGAGCGAGTCAACACTGAATCGATATGCGTCATGCCATCAGTCACTATGGTTGCTTCTTGATCAAGCGAAGCCTCTGAGCCTCTTGCTGAATAAGTGCCGTATGCTGACCAAGTGTCGGGGCGGCAAAAGGCTCAGGCCCTGGTGTGCGCTCAAAGCGCACACCACGTTTGAGCCCCCGATATTGTCCAACAACAGGATGTTGGTAAGTTGTCATCATGCCTTGACTCTGAACTTGAGGATGATCAAACATATCTTCCACGGAGCGCGCCGCTGCACAGGGCACCTCTTCGCCAAACAAGGCCTCCCATTCAAGTGCGGTTTTTTTGGAAAGAGCTTGATGTAGGGTGGGCACTATTTCTTGTTGATGTATGGCACGTTTACGAACAGTGTCGTATCGCTCATTTCCCAAAAATTCAGTCATTCCTGTTTTTTCACATAAGGCATTCCAGAAATGAGGTGTATTTGCGGATATGTAAAGATAGCCCTCTTTGGTTGGATGGATACCAGTAATACCACCAGAGCGCATGTCACGACCGACCTCTCGACCTTCGCTCTCAGCCCAGATTAAGCGCCCTGTTTGAAGTGTCATCGCAGCGGCCAAGAGTGACACGCCTACAAACTGTCCCAAGCCAGAGCGTTCTCGCTCAAATAATGCCGAAGAAACAGCACCAGCCACAAGTGCGGAGGCATAGTAGTCAACAATTGAGCCATATAAAATTTCAGGCGGGCCTTCTTTTTTTCCCTGTAGGGTTGCCATTCCCGTCATCGTTTGTAAAACCTGATCAAACCCGGCTTTGTCTTTAAGTGGACCCGATTCACCATAACCACTTACGGCACAATAAATGAGACGTGGATTGCGCGCTTGCAATTGCTCGTAACCGATTCCGATGCGAGGTGCAACGGTGGGTCGAAAATTGTGTACGAGCACATCGGCACTTTCAATTAAAGTCAGTAGTGTTGCTAGGTCGTTTGGCTGTTTAATATCCAACACAGCTGCCAACTTGCTACGGTTCACACCCAAAAAAGCACGACTCTCCGTTTCAAGAGTAGAAGGATATTTTCGAAGGTTGTCCCCTGTTGGTGGCTCTATTTTGATGATTTCCGCACCCTGATCCGCAAGAAGAGCGCAGCCGTAAGGTCCGGCAATGTAGGCCGACATGTCAATCACCCGAATGCCGGAGAGAGGACCGGTCTCGCCTGTCCTCTTTGGCAGATTTGAAGTGGCTTGAGTCTGTGTGGACGGTGTCTCAGATTGCGCAGTCATTGCGTCATTATTCCGCTTGAATATTTGACGTAGCCGCTACGCGTTTCCAACGGTCGAGCTCGGTTGAAATATAGGTACTGAATTCTGCCGGAGTCATCGCAACGGGGCTAGCCCCTTGTTTGAGGAAAAATGCTTTCATTTCTTCGGAAGCAATAATTTTATTAATCGTTGCGTTGAGTTTTTGAATCACATCTTGAGGTGTTCCAGCAGGAGCTAATACTCCCCACCATAAATCCACAGCACCCGCGCTGTAGCCAAACTCGCCTAAAGCAGGGATTTTTGGCGCAACGTCAGAGCGCTGAGCAGTCGTCACCGCCAAGCCACGTATTTTTTCATTGTTGACATGGGTTAAAAGTGAGGGTGCGCTGGCAATAATCATATCAATCTGACCGCTCATCAGATCATTGACGGCGGGTCCCATGCCTTTGTAAGGCACATGCGTCATTTTAATTTTTGCGACATCAGAAAAAATTTCGCTCGCAAATTGATTAATACTGCCGACTCCCGAAGTGCCAAAGTTTAGTTTGCCAGGATTAGCCTGTGCAAAAGTGACGAGTTCAGGCAGTGTTTTAAAGGGCGTATTGTTGCCCACAGTAATCAACAGCGGCCCCTTGGCAAGCATGGAGACGGGAGCGAAGCTTTTGACTGCATCGTATTGCAGATTGTTTCTTACTGCCGCGCCGGTTGTAAATGTCGAAGACAGCACGACAAGGGTATAGCCGTCAGGCGGTGCTTTGGAGACCAGTACGTTAGCCAGTATGCCTCCCGAGGCTGGTTTATTTTCAACCACCACTGACACTCCCAGAGCGTCTTGCATATATCTGCCGATCGTTCGGGCGAAAATATCGTTGGATCCGCCTGGTGCACTTCCGACCAAAAGAGTGATTGGTTTGTTTGGAAAGCTTGTTTGAGCCATGACAGGCGATGAAAGAAGGCTTGCCAGGCAAAGCCATTGCATCATTTTTTTCATGAATATATCTCCAAATAAGAATTTAGATTAAGCCGAGGCGTTTTGCGTGTTCAACTAATTTGACTGCGCTTTTGTAAAAGGGTGGGTCGATCATCTTTCCATCGACAACATAGGCGCCTACGCCTTGTGCCTCCGCTTCTTTAGCGGCTTCCAAAAGACGGAGGGCATGCGCAATTGCCTCCTTACTTGGGCGAAAGGCTTCATTGGCCATGGCGACTTGACTAGGATGAATGCAGGTTTTCCCTGCAAAGCCTAGTCTGGCTGCAAAGCCAGCTTCTGCTTGAAACCCTTCCGTATTTTTGATGTCAGCAAAGGCGGCATCGTAGGCGTCCACCCCTGCCTCTGCAGCCGCTAATTTGACTTGCATCATGGCGTACTGCACAGCAAAGATCTCTTTGCGTGACACGCTGATAGGTTCAAACAAATCTGCCAAGCCAAGTTGAAGACCTGATACGCGCGGATGTGCGCTGGCTAATTCAAACGCTGTTCTCAAGGCGTGCGTCGTTTCGATATTGAGCAGAATCCTGATAGGTTGTTTGCCGTCCAAGTTGACACCATTTTGGCGTTCGGCCCGTTCAATCAGTGTGACTGCCTGTCGAACTGCCTCGGGACTTTCTGGTTTTGGCAGGTTGATGATGTCCAGACCAGTTCGCACGCATTGTGCAACATCTTGCTCAAAATGCGGTGTGTCCATGCCGTTGACGCGAACAATGATCGTTTTTTTGCTGGCGCGAACACTTTCTGCCTCCATCCACGCGCTGAGCGTGACGCGGGCTTCATTTTTCTTTGATTCCGCCACCGCGTCTTCAAGATCAAAGGACAGTGCATCCGCCGAACTGCTAAGCGCCTTATCAAAGAGCTCTGGTCGTGATCCGGGAACGAAGAGTTTGCTTCTCATAATGACACTTGATGTGGTTGGATAAGAGTTGTTGGAAAGAAATTTAAGAAAACCTGATCTACTTATAGAATAGTTTTTGGCTGACATCTACATGTTCTTTTTCTCAGCCTCTGTTGCGCCGCAGCATGCGAATCTCTATACGACACCTTTGAACTTGTATAAATTGCATATCCATATGCGTAGTATTCTTCAAACATCAATTTTTGAGGGTCCTTCATGTTTGCGATTAATTTAAAAAAACTATTTGTTAGCTCCGCATTGGTGGGGATTGCGGCAAGCTTACCCTCAGTAGCTCTTGCTCAAACGAGTAGTGCAGCCAACTTTCCAAATAAACCTATCAAATTATTAGTCGGTTTTGCCCCAGGTGGAGGCACGGATGCTGCTGCGAGAACGATCGCCATCAAGTTGACCGATCTTCTGGGTCAGACCGTGGTCGTGGATAACAAACCCGGTGCGGGCGGCAATATCGCCGCCGATATGGTTGCCAAAGCTCAGGGAGATGGTTACACCATAGGCTTGGCCAACATTGGTTCTTTGGCCGTCAATCCTCACATGCCGAATGGGACCCCCTACAACACATTGAAAGATTTTGCCATGCTGGGTAACGGCGTGTCCTTCGGTAACGTTCTGGTAGTAAGAGCAGACTCGGATATCAAAACATTTGCTGACTATCTCGTTGCTGCAAAAAGTACAGATAAGCCTTTGTTCTACGGTTCTTCGGGTTTCGGTAGTGCGGGTCATTTATCAGGTGAGTTACTCAAGCAGCGTGCAGACACCACCGCGCAACACATCAATTACAAAGGTGGTGGCCCGGCGATGAACGGTCTACTTGGCGGGGAGATTCAGGCCATTTTTGCAAGTGCCCCTACGGCAATTCCATTGATCAAAGCCGGTAAGCTCCGTGCGCTTGCAGTGACAGGCGCCAAACGCGCTGCTGACTTGCCTGACGTACCCACCATCGCCGAGCTTGGCTTTCCAGGCTATCTGGCGACAAACTGGTACAGCTTTATTGCGCCGGCCAACACGCCACCCGCGATAGTGCAAAAGCTCAACGTAGCGATTGTGTCTGCAATTAATGACCAAGCGACGCTGACACGCTTAACTGCGCAAGGCATGGATCCGGATCCCTCAACCTCTGAGGAAATGCGCGCTTTCGTGACCAAAGAGTATGACATCTGGGGCAAAGTCGCCCGCACTCTCAAATTTTAACTTTGTCAGGAAGCATCTTGGGCTCAACAATTGTTGAAAAAATTCTCGCAAAACATGCCGGGAGAGACCGCGTGCAGGCGGGTGAAGTAGTGGTGGCCGAGGTCGACTATGCCATGGTCACGGATACGCGTGCGGTCAACACCATCAAAATGATCGACCGCTTTGGTGATCAGCCACTTCAGTTTGCCAAAAAGACCTCGCTTGTGCTGGATCACTATTCCCCTCCGCCCACCCAAGAGGCTGCGGATATTCATTCAGAGATGCGAGCCTTTGCAGCTGCGCGCGGTACGGGTCTATACGATATCGGTGAGGGCATTTGCCATCAGGTGCTGCCCGAAGGTGGGCATCTGACTTGCGGTGATTTAGTCGTGGGGACGGACACGCACTCAGTGACCTATGGCGCGTTCAATGCTTTTGGCACAGGCATAGAAGGTACTGACGTGTCCGCTGTCATGATGAGCAGCAAGCTCTGGTTTAGAGTCCCTCAAACTGTGCATATAGATCTCAAGGGCGTACTCGCGCCCGGTGTCTGGGCCAAGGACATCACACTCGCGATGCTGGGTAAGTTTGGCGCTGAGGGCTTGAATTATCGGGCCATTGAGTATGTGGGCGATGCGGTGCGCGCGATGGAAATTGATGATCGCATGACGCTTTGCAATCATGCGGCCGAGTTAGGCTCCAAGGCCGCCATCCTAGAGGCCGACGAAAAAACATTTGCTTGGCTCGCCGCGCATGGCGCTAAAAAGCCGCAGCCAGTTTTTGCTGATGCAGATGCAAAATATGCTGGACGCTTTATCATCGATGTTACCAATCTCGCACCTCAGTTAGCGCGTAAACACGAAGTAGACGATATTGTTGGCGTGGATCAGATTGAACGACAAAAAATTCAGTTTGCGTTGATTGGTACATGTACAAACGGTCGACTCGATGACATCCGTCAAGCCGCGTCTATACTCAAAGGACGCAAGCTTGCTGCAGGTATTCGCATGATTGTGACACCTGCCTCCAGGCAAATTTATCTGGCAGCCCTTAGAGAGGGTCTTATTGAGATTTTGACGACGGCAGGGGCTTCGTTTGAGTCCGCAGGTTGTGGAACCTGTGTGGGGATCACCAATCGTCTAGTCCCCGGCGATGGTGACACCGTCATCTCAACGGCCAATCGCAACTTTAAAGGCCGTTTGACCAATAAGAATGCGGATATCTGGCTAGGTTCGGCGGCGACAGTGGCAGCCTCTGCATTAACTGGCTTTATTACCGACCCGCGTTTGGTTGAGGGCGGGACATGGAGATCCGCCGCATGAGCGACAGCTTATTGATCAGCGGTGCAGCATTCATGCTCGGAGATGATGTCAACACGGACATCAATTGCTCAAATAAATACTTGCCAGGAAAAGATGTCGCCTATGTGGCCCAACATGCTTTTGAGCAGCTGTCTCCCGGCCTTGCTAGCCAAATTGCCAGTCACGACGGCGGGATCTTGGTTGCGGGTGAGCATTTTGGTATCAACTCTTCTCGCGAGCAAGCCACGCATGTCTTACATCAAATGAAGGTGCGTGCGATTGTTGCCAAATCATTCGGCCGACAGTTTTTTCGTAATGCCATCAATAATGGCTTACCGGTCTTTGAGTGTGATACCTCTTCGATTATTCAAGGCCAGTCCATATCACTTAACCTAGCCAAAGGTGAACTGAGCACGCAAGGGCATGTGTTGCAAAAGACCCATCCTTTGCCGCCGGAGATCCTTGCGATTCTATCGATGGGAGGCTTAGTGCCATTCTTACAAAAATACCCTGATTGGAAGTTCGCATGACATTCATTTCCGCATCACAAAAGCGCCGGACCTTGCGTCAGCTTTTACAAGGCGCTCAAGCTGTTCAAGCGCCAGGTATCTATGACGGCTACGGTGCTCGCTTAGTAGAGCAGGCTGGGTTTGCTGCGGCATATATGACGGGAAATGGCGTCTCAGCGACCTTACTGGGACGTCCAGACGTGGGCTTGGTTGATCTCACCATGATGACGGATCACGCGCGGCGCGTAGCGGCCAGTATCTGTATTCCTTTGATTTGTGATGCTGACACGGGGTATGGAAACGTTGTCAATGTGCGTCGCGCCATTATGGAGTTTGAAGCGGCAGGTGTGGCAGCAATCCATATGGAGGACCAGATCTCCCCGAAGCGTTGTGCGCAGATGCCAGGCGACCGAATTGTCCTTGACTTTGCCGAGGCTGTAGCCAAGGTTGCGGCAGCGAGCGCTGCGCGATCAGATCCTGATTTTGTCTTGATTGCGCGGACAGATTCGGCGGGTGCATTGGGCTTGCAGGAAGCGATTCGACGCACGCAAGCGTTTGCAAAGGCAGGCGCGGACGCAGTGTTTGTCGAGCTTAAATCCAACCCAAATATTCTTCAGGATATTTTGGCGATCAAAGCAGGTGTTGCAGTTCCAGTCGTTGTGAATGTGGATAGTGCTAAAGATCTCCGCAACTTACCGTCCTCTGCGCTAAAGCAAGCCGGGGTGGATCTGGCAATTTATCCTGCTATGGCTCGCGGAGTGTTTGGTCATGCGATGCACGCTGCGCTGGCGCATTTACAGAGTGCGGGTAATATGGTGGGTTATGAGGGCAATATGTTTAGTTCAGCCCAATACAATGAAGCTTTAGGCTTGAGCGAAGTCGAAGCCTGGGAAAAGCGCTTCGACGAATGACGCTCATGTTTCAGATGTTTAAAGAAATTTTGTAAACACTGAAACTGCCTCTCGCTCACTCACTAGAGAGTTTTCTATTTTAGACATGTCGGCATAGCCAAGTGCTAAGCCGCACATCAAGAGTTCGCTTTCAGGGATGCCTGTCACAGCACGTATTGTCTGATGAAAGCGATTAAAGGCAGCTTGCGCACAGGTATCTAAGCCTCGACCGCGTGCAGCGATCATGAAGCTTTGTAGAAAGCAGCCAAAATCTAACCATGATCCTGTATTCATTGTTCGGTCTATAGTAAAAAACAGGCCAACTGGGGCATCAAAAAAGGTGTAGTTGCGGCTGTGCTGTGCATGCATGCCTTCTTTATCATCACGACCTAGTCCTAAAAGTTTGTAGAGATCTAGCCCGACTTTGCGCCGACGTTCAATATAAGGTGAATCCCACTGCGTCGGATAGTATTTGTAATCCTCTTTGAGTGCTTCAAACCGTGACTTGTCGTTATAGACCTCAATGATCGCATCTGAAACGCGTTGTTTAAGCTCACCTGTCACGACATACACTTTCCAGGGTTGCGTATTTGAACCTGAAGGAGCGCGTGCAGCGACTTCTAGCATCTGCTCAATATCTTCGCGTGAGACGGGTGTCTGCAGAAATGCGCGCATGGAATGTCTTGAGGTGATCGCGTGATCGACAATTTTTTGTTCGTTGCTCTGGATCATTTTTGTGGTTCTCTTAGAGATGTTTAGCTCCCGTTACTGTAGTACATTTTTAGATTCAGACAAGCCTGCTGGCAAGGGTTTTTTGCCGCTTCGTTTTGTTGCCGCATTTTTCAGGAGACAAGATTTTGGAAACCATTCAGTTTGAAATAAAAGAGGGTGTTGGCACACTGACGCTCAATCGCCCCACAAGGAAAAATGCGATTGATGCTGTGATGCGCCAAGAGCTTAAAGAGGTTGTATTTTCTCTTCCTCAGCAACGTGACTTACGTGCTTTGATTATTACTGGTGCAGGTGGAACGTTTTGTGCAGGTGGCGATATCAGCGTCATGGGCGCGGGCACGCTCGCCCCAGAAGACGGTCGTCATCGTATGCGTCATGAATATCTTTCATGGATCGAAACGTTGCTTCGCTTGGAAATTCCTGTGATTTCCGCGGTTGAGGGGGCTGCGTTTGGTGCGGGTTTTAGTCTCGCATTAACCGCGGATATCGTCTTAGCAGACTCCACCAGCCGGTTCTGTATGTCCTTTATGCGCTTAGGTCTGGTGCCTGATTGTGCGGCTTTTTATACTTTACCCCGCATCGTCGGCACCCAACGTGCCAAAGAACTTGCTTTCTCTGCGCGCGAGCTCAGTGCCGAACAGGCGCATGCGCTTGGTATCGTCCTTGAGGTGTTGCCACAAGGTCGGGTTCTCGAGCGCGCTCAGCAAATGGCACATTGTTTTGCACTGGCAGCACCTGCTGCTCTGGCAATGACTAAGCGAGCAATGAATGTATCCATGAATAGCTCGCTAGAGGCGATGATGGATATCGAGGCGGATGCCCAAGCGGTTGCCCGTACAAGCCAGTGGCACACTAACGCGGTGCAGGGATTTCTCAATAAAAAGCCTTCTGCATTTCAGTGGCCAGGAAGCTTGGATTGAATGTGTTTCAGACCTCCCGTCAGGTTGGGAGGATTCCTCTAGTCTTAGTGCTGGGTGAGAGCGTTGATTTAACGCGCGCTTTTTTAAATGTTCTTTTAACGCATCCTCTGTTTGTCCATTCTGTTGTTGTGAGCACAAAGCAACCTCATGTTGCACCGCTGACACATGCGCCGCATATTGAGTTACCGCGGATTGAGTCGAGTGCGCAGGATAGTTGTCTTTGCTGTGGTTTGCATGGAGCGCTTGGAGATGCTTTACGGACACTTTTTTTTGAAGCATTAAATAACCGCCGTAAACTTCTAGATAGAATATTGATCGAGTCTGATTCAATCGATACGCATCAACTTGCGCATACGCTTAAGCACACTCCCTTTTTGGGTCAGCGTTATGTTCATCAGTTGACGTTTAGGGTCGTTGACATCGATCAGTTATTTAATGCTGGATTAGATTCGATCAAAGGGTTAGAGCCTATCCAACATGAAGCTCAACAGTGTCTCGTTTTAATACGTCAAGGTGCGCCACGGCAATCTGCGTCTTTTTCCTTGGCATCCTCCTGGGCTGAGCTGACAGCCTGGTCCGATCAGATTAAACACACGCTGCCATACCAAAAAGTGTTGTTTGTGGGGGCTGAAAAAGCGACAGAGGCAGCGTTCGATGAGGATCCTTTATCAGTCTTTGTGCAGCTACCAAAGGATCTAAGCGTCGGCCATCATACGAAATAGTTTTGCAAAAACTTGAAGATTTTGTGAGGGATGCGGTAGAATATGTCATGTTTTGGATTTCACACAGTCCGAGTCATTGACAAGCTAGAAGCCAAGTTAAAAAGACGACTCCTAAATTAGCGCTTTTATCGCAATCATGTTAAAGCATGATTTACATATAAGACCTTGATATTTAAGGCTTTGTTTATAAGTAACCCACCACTTTACATTCTGTTTTTACCGTAAACGGTGGTTGTATACCCCGTAGATATGCGTCATGCTCAAACAGCAACGTTTTTAACAAGGTCTATGTACGTCAGACGATGTTTACCTGCGTTAGAAATGTTAAGTGTGTTTGAAGGGTGATTGGTGTGACGTAGCGTCGTCAGAGACCCTAAAGCGGGCCTAGAGTCTGTTTTGTTGGTTCGGTTGGTATTGCAAGTAGCTTCGATATTGTTGGTTAGTTTATTTTTGTTTTGATTTGAAGTCAGCAAAATGTGAAGTCAGCAAAATGTGAAGTCAGCAAAATGTGAAGTCAGCACAAAATAAAACTGGCCGAGCGCTAAAAGCGATCGACCAGTTGTATTTGGTTGCGGGGGCAGGATTTGAACCTACGACCTTCGGGTTATGAGCCCGACGAGCTGCCAGACTGCTCCACCCCGCGTCTGAGGATCAAGTATAGCGTATATCCCGATTCGGGACAAGTTGCCATTAGGCGAGCATAGGAAAAAGAACCTTTATGAATGATAGGCAAGACAATAAGAGCGATGCGTCAGAGACCCACAGCGATTCGCATCGCTTCAATAGCCAAGTGGACAGTGACTTGCAAGTCCAGGCAAACGCAATGAAAAATGATCAGCTTAATGAGCAGCCAAATGAGCAAGCAAACAATCTGGCAGATCAAGTTGTGGATGGTGGAGCGGTGTTTGATCAAGCTGGAGCGGTTGGCGAGCAAGCTTTAATGGTCATTGATGCGGAGGTTGCATCGCAACCCGACGAAGCGGTTGAGATCGAACTAACCAAGCGTGTCATTGAGACAGCACTGCTGTGTGCGACGCATCCAATGCCAATCGCTGAGTTACGCAAATTATTTGAAGAAGAATCGCAATCTTCAAAACGATTGACCGATGTCTTAGAGTCGATTCAGCAGGACTGGTTGGATCGCGGCATGGAGTTGGTTGAACTTGCTTCAGGCTGGCGTTTTCAAAGCCGTGCCGCAATGCAACGCTTCCTTGAAAGACTCAGCCCAGAGCGCGTGCCGAAGTATTCACGCGCGGTGATGGAAACGTTAGCCATTATTGCGTGGCGCCAGCCGGTGACACGCGGTGATATCGAAGATATTCGGGGTGTAACGGTTTCCTCACAGATCGTTAAAACCTTAGAGGACCGTGGCTGGGTGGAGGTCATTGGTCACCGTGATGGCCCCGGTCGTCCTGGTTTACTTGGCACCACCAAGCAATTTTTGGATGACCTCGGGCTCCGCGCGCTAGATGAATTGCCTGCACTTGGCGCAAATGAAATGACAGAAGCGATGCAATCCCTCACTTTTGAAGCGGCTGCACTCGCAGCGAATAGCTCGGGAAATATGCAAGCGCCTCAACCTGACATGTTGCTAACCGACCCGATTGATTCAAATACTGTTGAGCTGGACTTTGCCGAACACAAAGAACACGAACAGACAGAACACGAACGGACAGACGAAAAAACACTTGCATCCGACAAGTCTCATGCGTCCACCGAAGAACAAAGTACACATTATCCAAATCTGGAGTCCAAGTGACTAAGCCGAATACCGAGGAAGCAGTCGTAAGCACCCAAGACGCGGGGGCCGGAGCTGTTAAAAAAGCTGTGCGTAAAACACCGGTACGTAAAAGTGCAGCGAAAACACCGTCAGTCACAGACGTATCCTCTTCCGAGGTTGCGTCAGAACCATCTGCGGCGCCTCGCAAAACACCTGCTCGCAAAACACCTGCACGCAAATCCGTAACAAAAACAGCGAATGTTCAGGCAGCCGAATCGATTCAAGAGCCTCTGCAAGTCTCTGCGGCCATGATTGACGAGCCAAAAGCAAAGGCCGTGCGTGCGCCCAGAAAGCCACGTGTTGCAAAACCTGCCGATACAGCGCCGACAGAAACTGTTCAAGCAACACCCATACATGCAGAATCTTTACAAGCTCCAGTATCTGCAAGTCGCGATGCCTTCGTGGCAAATGTTGACTCCACTCCACAGCCCAGCGCAGCCGTTTATGTTTCTCATGATGCAGATGCTTCAGGAACCGTTTCTGACGCTGCATCCTCCGCGCCTAAATCACGCGGTCGAAAGTTACGCACACCGTTTCGTCGTCGTCGCAGCGATGCCCCTGAGACGGGGCGTCCCTCTGAAGAAGGTGGGGCGCCTGCACGCGTAGACTTTGTTTCTTTTGATGAAGACGTCCGTGATTCCGCTGACTTTGGTGATCCTATTGAAGCTGAAAAAGAAGCTGAACAAGCTTTGTCATATTTGAGTAAAGCGGACCGAATTGAGCAGCGCCTGAATAAGTATTTGAACAGCGATGTTCTGATGCCAAAACTGCACAAAGTGCTTGCCGATGCTGGCATTGGCTCCCGTCGCGAGATGGAAGAGTTGATTATCGCTGGTCGGGTCTCTGTCAATGGTGAGCCGGCTCACATCGGCCAACGCGTTGGTGCCAATGACGCGGTGCGTGTGAATGGTCGCCCCATTACAAGAACCAATACGAAAAAGCCACCGCGCGTGATTCTTTACCACAAGCCTGCGGGCGAGATCGTGAGTCACGACGACCCGAATGGACGTGCGAACGTATTTTCACGCTTGCCAAAGATGAAAGTAGGTAAGTGGTTGTCCATCGGTCGTTTAGATCTCAATACTGAAGGCCTGCTGATTTTTACAACATCAGGTGATCTTTCCAATCGCTTACTGCATCCAAGATATGGCAACGAGCGTGAATACGCTGTGCGTGTCCTAGGAGAGCTTGGCCCTGAGCAACGTCAATCCTTGCTAGAGGGCGTTGCACTTGATGATGGCCCTGCAAGTTTTGGAATGATCGAGTTTATTGGCGGCGAAGGTAGTAACCGTTGGTATCGGGTGACATTGAACGAAGGAAGAAATCGCGAAGTACGACGCATGTTTGAGTCAGTGGGATTGACAGTGAGCCGTCTGATTCGAACGCGGTTCGGTGATATCGTTTTGCCAACCACTTTGCGCCGCGGACGCTGGGAAGAGCTGGACTCCAAACTGGTGTCAGCCTTAATGGTTCAGGTTGGCTTGATTAGAGACGACGACCCCACCGATGGGCGCTCTCGTTCGCCCAAACAACCCGTTTCACATGAAGGTGCGTTACCTCCTGGCTTTGGCACGCTTGAGCGAAACGGTTCCCACGGCGCCAAAATGGGGCTCCTTGGAAAAGTTCAAGGTGGTCGTTCTGGCAAGCCAAGGCCCTTTGTTCATCCAGCCGAGAATGCTGCGGCTGTCTTGACGGTCGGAGGCGGTTATGCCAATGGTCATCCTCAAGGCGGGCAAGGTCAGGGCGCAGGCCGCGGGGGTCGAGGCAAGCCTTCTGGCGCTGCGGGCTCGGGCCCACGCGGTCCCGGCCAACCAGGAGGCGGTAACAAATTTGGTCCCAAGAGTTCCGCGCGTTCAGGTCGACCCGTTCGTCCGGGTGGACGTGGTCCGCAGGGCGCCGGTGCGCAAGCAGGTCAGGGCGCTGCTGAAGGTCGCGAATTCGTGGCGGGCACTGGTTCAGAGCAGGGCCGTGAGCACAATCAACATCGCGAACCTAGCCAAGGTCGTCCACGTGGCCCAGGTGGCCCGCGCGGTCCAGGAAGCTCGGGTGGTTCTCGAGGACCAGGCGGCCCCGGTGGCCCACGTGCCTCAGGTGAGACCAGCGGTCAGGGTCGCCCACCCAAGCAAGGTGGTCCGCGGGGTCAGGGCTCTGGCAAACCAGACGGTCGAGCAAAATCTGGATCAGGCAATCCAGGCGCTCGGTCGGCACCGAAAGGTGATGATTGGCAACCGCGCGGGGCCTCAGCGCATGAGTCTCGTCTTGGGTTTACAAAGTCGTCGCGTGGTGGTCGCTAACGACTTGAGCTTATTTAGGGGATAAAAGTGACTGTGCAGCGCATCAATCTGTCGTAAATCATTGCTGCGACAATACTTTTTCCCCTGAACATGCTAAAATTTAGGGCTATTAAGTATTGTCTAGATGAAAATTTTAAAGTGTTTTGTTAAAGCACTTCATTTTAAGCATTTCGTTTTGAGTGCGCCGCTTAATTCGCACATCGTGCGTTTTTTAATACGGCCCTAAGACAATTTTGGCAGTCTGTAGTGTTGTTTGTTGCAAACGGGCTGTCTTCAGCCCTTTTTTTTTGGACGTATGGCAGATCTTTTTACAATTTCGCAGCAGGCCTTAGCCTCCATGGACATCGAGTTTATCGATATCGAGCGCGCAGCGCTTGGTCTGTTGCGCGTCACGATTGATCGGCCCGAAGGTATTCGCATTGAGGATTGTGAGCAGGTCTCAAAGCATTTATCGCGCGTTTTTGAGGTTGAAAATATCGACTACCGCAGGCTTGAGGTTGGCTCACCAGGTATCGATCGACCGCTTAAAACCGAAGCTGATTTCAAACGCTTCGTCGGAGAGCGGATCGAAGTAAAGTTACGCGAAGCAGTAGATAATCAAAAGGTTTTTTCTGGCGAGCTCGTGGATCTAAGCGGATCTGTTGGCGCTACGGGTACCGAGGCGGTTTTGCCTTTCGGTATTGAGTTTGAGGCAAAAAAGGGCGAGGTCAAGCAGGTTGCATTTGCGTTTTCCGACGTAGAGCGCGCCAAGCTAAATCCCGTTCTGGATTTCAAGGGCAAAAAGCGATGAGTCGCGAAATTCTTCTATTAGTTGACGCGTTGGCGCGTGAAAAAAACGTCACACGAGATGTCGTATTTGATGCACTCGAAGGTGCTTTGGCTTCGGCTATGAAAAAGCGCTTTAAAGAGGATGCTGACATCCGCGTGTCTGTTAATCGCTCGACTGGAGATCACGATGGCTTTCGTCGTTGGTTAGTCGTACCTGACGAGTTGGGTCTCCAAGAACCTGATCAGCAGGAAATGCTGTCTGATGCGCGCGAAGTCGTCTCTGATATTGAGGTAGGTGAGTACATCGAAGAAGTGCTCGAGCCTGTCGAGTTCGGACGCATTGGCGCGCAAGCTGCCAAACAAGCCATTTTGCAGCGAATCCGTGACGCTGAGCGCGAGCAGATTCTCAATGACTTTTTAGATCGTGGCGAGATGATCGTCTCCGGCTCAATCAAGCGCATGGACAAAGGCGACGTCATTGTTGAGACAGGCAAAATCGAAGCGCGTCTGCCACGCAGCGAGATGATTCCAAAGGAAAACCTACGCGTGGGTGATCGTGTGCGTGCATGGGTGCTCAAGGTCGATCGGACCGCTCGTGGACAACAGGTTATCTTGTCGCGTAGTGCCCCTGATTTTATTCGCCAATTGTTTGAAAATGAAGTCCCAGAAATCGAACAGGGACTTTTAGAAATCAAAGGCGCCGCGCGTGATCCAGGCGTTCGCGCCAAGATTGCTGTGGTGGCTTACGACAAGCGTATTGACCCGATTGGCACATGCGTTGGTATGCGCGGATCGCGGGTGACGGCAGTGCGTAATGAACTGGGTGGCGAGCAGGTCGATATCGTCTTGTGGTCCGAAGATCCAGCCGAGTTTGTCATCGGAGCCCTCGCGCCAGCCAACGTTGAATCGATTGTCGTGGACGAAGACCGCCATGCGATGGACGTTGTCGTGGATGAGGAAAATCTTCCAAAAGCCATTGGCTCAAAAGGTCAAAACGTTCGACTGGCTTCTGAACTCACGGGTTGGCAAATCAACATCATGACACCCGAAGAAAGTCACAACAGACAAGAGGTTGAGCGTGCGCAGTTGCGCAACACCTTCATGTCTCGTTTGGATGTCGACGAAGAAGTTGCGGACATTCTGATTGACGAAGGTTTTACCGGGCTCGAAGAAATTGCTTATGTCCCGATGCAGGAACTTTTAGAGATCGAGTCGTTTGATGAAGACACGATTCATGCGTTGCGTACTCGTGCGCGAAATGCCTTGCTCACAGAAGCTATCGCTCAAGAAGAGCGTGTAGAAACGGCTCAGGACTTGTTGTCGCTTGAGGGCATGACGCCTGAGCTAGTTGCGAAATTGGCGACGAGTGGTGTGACGACGCGTGATGAGCTTGCCGAACTTGCCACTGATGAGCTGACAGAAATGTCGGGTCTGGATGAGGCCGCTGCGAGTGAGTTCATTATGGCTGCGCGGGCACATTGGTTTGAAGATCAGTAATAGATATTAGTTAGTTGGGTAGCACGCGTTGCCCCGCACTTGAAGTTGTCACGCTGTAAAAAGGTAAGAGAGAGTCTAATGTCGAGTAATACTGTCGCCCAGTTCGCTATTGAGCTGAAAATGCCTGCCAATGTGCTGTTAGAACAGCTGCGAGTTGCGGGTGTAGAACTCACTTCAGTCGAAGATACTGTCACTGATGGCGATAAAGCTCGTTTGCTCGAGTCGCTGCGGCGTTCGCACGGCGCGACTGAGGGCAAGAAAATTACCTTGACCCGTCGCCAGACTTCAGAAATACGCCAAGCCGACGGTTCTGGTCGCTCACGTACGATTCAGGTAGAAGTGCGTAAAAAACGGGTTTTCGTCAAGCGCGATACTCCCGAGCCAGGTGATGTTGCCCAAGTGGTTGGCACAGAGCCAGTCAAGTCAACCCAGCCTGCGGACCTCGAAGCGACAGCGGTTGTGCAAGTTGACTCTACCGCGATGTCGACAATCACCCCAGCCCCAGTTGAGGTCTCATCCTCACACGATGAGCCTATTGATATTGGTCAAGCTTCTGAACCCTTAGATTTAACTTCGGTGGCTGAGCCTGCGCACCCAACAGAATCTGCTGCCGACTTAGCTTCCGCTCAAGCACCCGCTCAAGCATCCGCTCATTCATCCATTGCACCAGTTGTCGAAGAACCTGTTGTGATCCCTGCAGTTGCTTCACAAGATTTAGCTGCAACCGAAGCAACAAATAATCCCTTGAGCGCTGAGGGGTCCGAACCTGTTTCTTCGCCCAATATTGATACTGAGGTCGGAGCGTTTGCGGCTGACTCGAAAGATTCGGTCGAAGCCCATACTCAAGCGCCAAACGATGCTGAAACATTAGAAACCCAAGCTTCAGATGTTTTGGCTGCCCCTGGAATAGCGGGTCAGGTCGAGTCCGCGAAGCCCGCCAAGGCTGCACGCGGTCGCGCAGTCCCTCCCGTTCATGCCGCCCCTTATGAGGGCGAAGCGCGAGATGAGGCGCGTCGTGCGTCTGAGGCCGAAGCCGCTGCATTGCGTAACATGCTTAATCGTCCCCGCAAGGTGGTGCGTCCCGAGCCCGAGGCCGCCCCTCTTTCAGGTACTTTGCACAAACCTGCTGCAACGACCGCAGCAAAAGGTGCCAAAAAAGAAGGCGCAGTCGACGCGCCTGGTAAAAAAGTCCTCAAGTCAGGCGAAATGGCCTCGACATGGTCTGACGATGCCTCGCGTAAAAAACCCGCAGAAAAGCGTGATGCTCCCGCTGCGCCCGGTCGTGATGGCTGGCGTGCAGGTGGAAAAGGTAAAGCGGGCGGTAAAAAGGGCGCACGTGGACAAAATAATGTTGCAGAAGATCGTCGTGAACCCGCGCCAGTCGAATTTATTGCTCGCGAAATTCATGTGCCCGAGACCATCAGCGTTGCTGATCTTGCCCACAAGATGTCCGTCAAAGCAGGAGAGGTGATCAAGCACCTGATGAAGCTTGGTCAGATGGTCACCATCAATCAGGTCCTTGATCAGGAAACTGCAATGATCGTGGTCGAAGAATTAGGGCACAAAGCAATTGCTGCCAAACTGGATGATCCAGAAGCTTTCCTTGACGTATCTGTTCCCCACGAGGACGTACAGTTGTTTGCACGTGCTCCGGTTGTGACCGTCATGGGGCACGTTGACCATGGTAAAACTTCTCTGCTGGATTACATTCGTCGTGCAAAGGTCGCCTCCGGCGAAGCCGGCGGTATTACGCAGCACATTGGCGCGTACCATGTTCAAACAGAACGTGGCATGGTCACTTTTCTGGATACCCCTGGACACGAAGCTTTTACAGCGATGCGTGCGCGTGGCGCCAAGGCAACAGACATTGTTATTTTGGTGGTTGCCGCGGATGACGGCGTGATGCCACAGACCAAAGAAGCAATTCATCATGCAAAAGCTGCTGGTGTCCCTCTAGTTGTGGCAGTCAACAAAGTTGACAAACCCGATGCCAATCCTGAGCGTGTCAAGCAGGAGTTGGTCGTTGAAGAAGTCGTGCCTGAAGAGTATGGTGGCGATGTGCCTTTTATTTCCGTTTCTGCCAAAACAGGACAGGGCATTGATGAGCTCCTAGAAAACGTTTTGCTTCAAGCCGAAGTGCTTGAGCTAAAAGCGGCTGTAGATGTACCTGCCAAAGGCATTGTGATTGAAGCCCGACTCGATAAGGGTCGCGGCCCAGTCGCGACGATTTTGATTCAAAGCGGCACGTTGCATCGTGGAGATGTTGTGCTTGCAGGCGCCAGTTATGGTCGCGTGCGCGCTATGCTTGACGAAAACGGCAAACCCATTCAGTCGGCAGGTCCATCCATTCCCGTAGAAATTCAAGGTTTAACCGAGGTGCCTGCGGCGGGTGATGAGCTCATGTCTCTTGCAGACGAACGCCGAGCGCGTGAGATTGCACTATTCCGTCAAGGTAAGTTCCGTGACGTGAAACTTGCGCGTCAACAAGCCGCCAAACTCGAGTCAATGTTTGAAAACATTGTCGAAGGTTCACAGACGCTATCTTTGATCGTCAAGACAGATGTACAGGGCTCTCAAGAGGCTTTGGTCGCCTCCTTACTCAAGCTCTCTACCGAAGAAGTTCGCGTCCAAGTGGTACATGCGGCAGTCGGTGGCATCTCCGAGAGTGATGTCAACTTGGCCATCGCTTCTGGAGCAGTGATGATTGGCTTTAACGTTCGTGCAGATGCAAGCTCTAAAAAGCTGGCAGAAAACAACGGCGTGGATATCCGTTACTACAACATCATTTATGACGCAGTCGATGAGATCAAGCTTGCCATGTCTGGCATGTTAGCTCCTGAAAAGCGTGAAGAAGTGATTGGTATGGTCGAGATTCGTGAGGTCTATACGATCTCGCGCATTGGTACCGTTGCGGGTTGTATGGTCACCGATGGCGTGGTGCGACGTGACTCTCAGATCCGCTTGTTGCGTAACAACGTTGTGCATTGGACCGGTTGGCTCGAGTCCTTGCGCCGTTTCAAAGATGATGCCAAAGAAGTTAAATCAGGCTTTGATTGCGGTATCACTCTGCGTGGCAACAACGACTTACAAGTCGGCGATCAACTCGAAATTTTTGAAATCAAGGAAGTGGCTCGCACGCTCTAATGCCCACTTATGAGTCGTCACAAACAAAAAACCTCGCCCGGCCGTAATTTAAGGCTTGCTGATCAGATCCAAAAGGATCTGGCCATCATTATTCAGCGCGAAATCGATATGAGTCGCGCAGGTTTGATTACGCTTTCCGGAATTGAGCTGACGACAGATTATGCGCACGCCAAAGTCTATTTCACGGTACTTGGTGCAGAGGCCGAAATGGCTCAAGCTTTATTGAATGAAAAAGCGGGTTGGTTTCATTCCCAGTTGTACAAGTTGCTGCATATTCACACTGTGCCTACGTTGCACTTCTTTCATGATCCGCGTCTCAAGCACGGTATCGCGATGTCAGCATTGATTGATCAGGCGAATCTGCCTGGTCAATACGCTGGCCTCCCTGAAGAGCCTGATGACAAGCCTTAAGGCTGTCGTTTTGGAAAACTGACGATGGCTAAAAAACGCGGGCGCGTGCTCGATGGTGTGTTGTTGCTGGACAAGCCTGTTGGGTTGTCGAGTAATCACGCGCTTCAACGCGCTAAACACGCCATGGATGCCCAGAAAGCGGGTCATACGGGTACGCTCGATCCGTTTGCAACGGGTTTGTTAGTGTGCTGCATGGGACGTGCCACCAAAATTGCGGGTGCGATGTTGGGTGCAGATAAGGGGTATTGCGCCACCCTCGCGTTTGGTCGTGAAACCGACTCTGGCGATTTGACTGGAATTGTGGTGAGCGAAGCTTCCGCGGATTTTGCTGGAGTCACTGAAGCGGCATTGCGTCTTGTGCTTGAGCGCTTTATGGGAACCCAAATGCAGATTCCCCCAATGGTGTCTGCGTTAAAACGAGATGGAAAGCCGCTATATGAGTATGCACGTCAGGGGATTGTGCTTGAGCGCGAGCCCAGAGAGATCACGATCCGGCAACTTGAATTGCTGAGCATGACGCCAATGACGGCTGTCATACAGGTGTTATGTACAAAAGGTACATATATACGGACGCTGGCACAAGACATTGGTCGTGCATTGGGTTGTTTTGCACATTTATCTGCGTTGCGTCGCACTCAAGTTGGTCCTTTTTCGCTTGACGATGCGATTGAATTAGAAACATTACAGACGATGGAGTCACCCGAAAGTGTCTTGATTGCGATGGAAGATTTACCCGCTGAGCTTGTGCCAGCGAAAAAAAGCACAGTTTCGTCAGGCGACGTTTCACCTGATTCCATTCATGAAATACCTGTGGACGATTTGTCCGCTCAGTCTAACTAAAGGATTTGTATGTCACGCGCATTGCGTAACGTTGCGATTATTGCCCACGTCGACCATGGCAAAACGACACTCGTCGACCAACTTTTGCGTCAGTCCGGTACTTTCCGGTCAAATGAACGCATGACTGAACGCGTGATGGACTCCAACGATCTTGAAAAAGAACGTGGCATTACCATTCTGTCAAAAAACTGTGCTGTCGAGTACGAAGGTACACACATCAATATCGTCGACACTCCCGGACACGCCGACTTTGGTGGTGAGGTGGAGCGTGTGCTGTCTATGGTTGACGGTGTGTTGTTGCTTGTCGATGCAGTCGAAGGGCCGATGCCTCAGACACGCTTTGTGACAAAAAAAGCTCTAGCACTCGGACTTAAGCCAATCGTGGTGATCAACAAAGTGGACCGTCCAGGTGCGCGTTGTGATTTTGTGATCAATGCGACCTTTGAATTGTTCGACAAGCTTGGCGCAACAGAGGAACAGCTGGATTTTCCGATCATTTACGCTTCAGGTTTGAACGGCTATGCCGGACCAACCGAGGACGTTCGTGAAGGCGATATGCGCCCACTATTTAATGCCATTCTTGAGCACGTGCCGATGCGTGAAGATGACCCTGATGCGCCTTTACAGCTTCAGATTACTTCTATTGACTACAGCACCTACGTTGGCAAAATCGGGATTGGTCGTATCCGTCGTGGTCGTGTGAAAACGGGTATGGATGTTGTGTGTTTGAATGGCCCAGATGGTGCGACATTCAAAGGCCGCGTCAATCAGGTATTGAAATTCAAAGGCCTTGAGCGCGAAATCGTGGATAGCGCGATTGCAGGTGATATCGTGCTGGTGAACGGCATCGAGGACATCGCGATCGGCACCACCTTGTGTGCACCTGAAAAAGTTGAAGGTTTGCCGATGCTCAAGATTGACGAGCCAACGCTGACAATGAATTTTATGGTCAATACCAGCCCCTTGGCAGGTCGCGAAGGTAAGTTTGTAACAAGTCGACAACTGCGTGAGCGTCTAGATCGCGAGCTCAAGTCAAACATGGCTTTGCGTGTGCGTGATACGGACGACGATACTGTTTTCGAAGTCTCAGGTCGCGGCGAATTGCATCTGACGATTTTGATTGAAACGATGCGACGCGAAGGTTACGAGATGGCCGTATCGCGTCCACGTGTGGTGTTCAAAGAAGAAGATGGCGTCAAACTTGAGCCCTACGAAAACCTGAGCATTGACCTTGAGGACAATACGCAAGGTGGTGTGATGGAAGAGCTCGGTAAACGCAAAGCGGAGTTGCTCGACATGGTCAGCGATGGTCGTGGGCGAACACGTCTCGAGTACCGTGTGCCAGCGCGTGGTCTGATCGGCTTCCAAGGCGATTTTATGACAATGACGCGTGGTAACGGTTTGATGAGCCATACTTTTGATGCCTATGGTCCTATCAAGGACGGCATGCTCGGCGAGCGTCATAACGGCGTGCTGATTAGCCAGGATGATGGCGCTGCTGTCGCTTACGCGCTCTGGAAACTTCAAGATCGCGGTCGAATGTTTGTTGTGCACAACGATCCCGTTTACGAAGGCATGATTATTGGTATACACAGTCGTGACAATGACTTGGTCGTCAATCCAATCAAGGGCAAGCAGCTGACCAACGTGCGTGCTTCCGGTACTGACGAAGCCGTTCGCTTGGTGCCCCCAGTAGATATGAGCCTTGAGTATGCTGTCGAATTCATCAGCGATGATGAGTTGGTCGAGGTTACACCCAAGAGCATTCGCTTGCGTAAACGTTACCTCAAAGAGCACGAGCGTCGTAAGATGTCGCGTGATGGCGCTTAATCATCGCCTGAGTCAAAAAAAACGCAGCCTAGGCTGCGTTTTTTATCCGGCTATGATATTTAATCATAGCCCCTGAGAGCCTTAAATGCCGCCCAAGCATACATATTTCATTTCCATGAAATCGTCCATGCCATAAACAGAGCCTTCGCGACCGAGACCGGATTGTTTGACGCCACCGAACGGTGCCATTTCATTGGAGATCAGGCCCGTATTGACGCCTACCATCCCGTACTCAAGCGCTTCGGCGACGCGGAAAATACGACCGATATCGCGACTGTAAAAGTAAGAGGCCAAGCCATAGTCGGTATTGTTCGCCAGACGAATGACTTCGGCTTCATCGGTAAACTGAACGATTGGCGCCAGAGGGCCAAATGTTTCTTCGCGCATGCAAAGCATATCTTCACTCACTTGCGTGATCACGGTCGGTTGGTAAAAACGACCACCACGCGCGTGTTTTGCACCACCGCACAAGATCTTGGCACCTTTGGCGACAGCATCCTGCACATGCTCTTCGACTTTTGCCACTGCCGCATCATCGATCAGGGGACCCGTTGTGACCTTATCTTCAAATCCCTCACCTACAGACAATGTGCCTGATACGCGTGCTGCAAGTTTTTCTGCAAAGCTTTCGTAGACCTTTGCGTGGACATAAAAGCGGTTGGTGCAGACACATGTTTGGCCTGCATTGCGATATTTGGACACCATGGCGCCTTCTATTGCTGCGTCGATGTCCGCATCTTCAAATACGATAAAAGGTGCATGACCGCCAAGCTCAAGAGACAATTTCTTGAGGGTCGGTGCAGACTGCTGCATCAAAATACGACCGACTGGTGTTGAACCTGTAAAGGTTAGCTTGCGCACAGTGGGGCTATTGCACAACACTTTACCGATGACGATCGATTGGCCGCTGTCGGCAGTAATGATGTTCAGTACGCCTGCAGGGATACCCGCTTGCTCGGCTAACACCGCTAGAGCCAATGCTGACAGAGGGGTTTGCTCGGCAGGTTTGAGCACGATGGTGCAACCCGCGGCCAAGGCAGGTGCAACTTTGCGTGTGATCATGGCTGTTGGAAAGTTCCAAGGCGTAATCGCCGCGCAGACACCAATTGGCTCGCGCAGAACCAACATGCGGTTGGCGGCAATCGGGGCAGAGATCGTATCGCCCATGACGCGCTTGGCTTGTTCGGCAAACCACTCAACAAATGATGCACCGTAGGCAATTTCGCCCTTTGCTTCTGCAAAAGGTTTGCCTTGTTCGACGGTCATGATCCGGGCCAAGTCATCTGTATTGGCAATGATCAAGTCAAACCACTTACGCAAAATAGTGGAGCGTTCTTTGGCCGTGCGCGCACGCCAAGCCGGAAAGGCTGCACTCGCCGCGTCGATTGCAACTTGTGCGTGCTCGGCGCCAAGGTTGGCAACATGTGCGATGTGTCCACCTGTGGCAGGGTTGTCGACAGCAAAAACACTGCCGTCTTTGGCATCGACCCATTGACCGTTTAAATAGGACTGCGAACGCAGTAAGTCAGGGTTGCTGAGTTTGATTGGAAATACGGCGCGATCCATGTTGTCTCCGACAATAATCAATAAACGAACGTCAATGTATACATATCATTCTAGAGCAGTAAAACTTTTACACGGGCGAGTTAGGTTGGCGACTGATGATCCCAGGATGATCGCGGTAAAAATCCACTAAATGTTGAACAACGCTTGTTGGGTCGTCTTCTATGAGCAGCGTGTGACGATCCAAGGGGTTAATGAGCGCGGTTTGCTCAAGCTGAGTGCGGACCCAATCCATCAGTCCTGCCCAAAAGGCTGATCCAACCAAAATCACTGGACCAGGCGGAATTTTGCCAGTTTGAATAAGCGTCACGGCCTCGAAAAGCTCGTCTAGCGTACCAAAGCCTCCCGGTAACACAACATAGGCCAGGCTATTCATAAAAAAAGTAGCTTTACGTGAAACAAAGTGCTCAAAAGGCAGCGTGATCGTCTGGAAGTCGTTATGTTTAGCTTCTTTTGCCAATTTGATATGTAAACCAATACTCACACCACCTGCCTCAAAGGCACCTTTGTTAGCGGCCTCCATGATGCCCGGGCCTCCGCCCGCAATGATGGTAAAGCCTGCCTTTGCCAACCCCTGTGCAATTTTTTCGCTCGTTTCGTAATAAGGTGAATCTTTTTTAATCCTCGCACTACCAAATATACTGATGGCTGGCCCAATCTTTGCCAGAGTATCAGCTGCATGCAGCATCTCTGACATAATTTGGGTTGTTTGCTGGAGTGCCGGCGAAACTACTTCTTCTTTGTGGCCCATGAAAAAAACCTTGTTGCTAGTCGATGGATCGAGTTATCTGTATCGTGCCTTTCACGCGATGCCTGATCTGCGCAATGCGCAGGGCGAGCCCACAGGAGCCATTTACGGCGTTGTCAATATGATGCGCAAAATGTTACATGATTACCAGGCACAGTATGCCGCATGTGTGTTTGACGTTCGCGGTAAGACCTTTCGAGAAGACCTCTATCCCGAATATAAATCACATCGCCCTCCTATGCCCGAGGACCTGGCCGCGCAGATTGAGCCGATCCATGAGGCGATTCGCGCGATGGGTTGGGCAGTGATTGGTGTCCAAGGGGTAGAGGCCGATGATGTCATTGGTACGCTTGCGCACTGGGCAACTGACCAGGACGTTCATACCGTCATTTCGACTGGCGACAAAGACTTGGCCCAGCTCGTCACGCCTCATGTCACCTTAGTCAATACGATGTCCAACGAAAAACTTGACCCAGCTGGCGTGGTGCGTAAATTTGGTGTGGGTCCGGAGCGTATCGTTGACTATCTCATGTTGGTAGGTGACACGGTCGATAACGTACCGGGTGTTCAAAAAGTCGGTCCTAAAACGGCAGCTAAATGGATTGAAGAGTACGGTTCTGTGGATGCCTTGGTAGAGCGGTCAGGTGATGTCAAGGGTGTTGCAGGCGAAAATTTGCGCGCCGCGATCCCACAATTTCCTCTCACGCGCGAGTTATTGACGGTCAAAATCGATTGCGACCTGACGCGCGAAGTCCCAAACATTGAAGCCCTGTGTCCTAAAAGCCCGGATCGAGATGCATTAATCAAACTTTACGAGCGTTATGGCTTCCGTTCTTGGTTGCGCGAATTGTCGGGCGAGCAGGAGCGCATACCAACAGGTGATGCACGTGTTGTTGTCGAGGCCGTCAAGCCGACCGCTCCTGCGCATCAACACTACGAAATGGTGACGGATTGGGCGCAGCTGGATGCTTGGTTGGCTCAGCTTGCTGTCGCGGAGTGTGTGGCGCTTGATACAGAGACTACTTCGCTAGAGCCCATGCAGGCGCGCTTGGTGGGGATTTCTTTGTCGGTTGAGGCGGGAAGCGCCTGTTACATCCCTGTTGCACATCGAAGTACAGATGCGCAAGGACAGCTTTCCAAGCAGGAGGTGCTCGCACGCATGCGGTCATGGCTTGAGGATCCGCGTTCCACCAAGCTTTTACATCATGCAAAATATGACACGCATGTATTTGCAAACGAGGGCATTGACTTGCGCGGTGTCGCCAACGACACGATGTTACAGGCCTATGTTCTAGAGTCGCATCGGGGCGTTGGGCTCGAAGAGTTATGTCAGCGCTACTTGGGCATCAAGGGCGTCTCTTACGAGGAAATTTGTGGCAAGGGTGCGCATCAAATCGGGTTTGACCAGGTTGATCTCGAGCGTGCGACGCAATACGCCTGCGAGGATGCTGACTTTACGATGCGTTTGCACGCCGTACTGCGTCCACAGGTGTGTCAAGCCCCAAAGCTTGAATACATTTACATGCTCGAAATGCAAGCATCGCGAGTATTGTTTGAAATTGAGCGCACCGGCGTGGGGATTGACTCTGTGGAGTTGGGTCGACAAAGCCATGTTCTCGGACAAGAGCTCCTCACGCTTGAGAAGCAAGCTTATGAATTAGCAGGGCAACCCTTCAATCTCAATTCACCTAAGCAATTAGGAGAAATACTCTTTGGCAAAATGCAGCTGCCCGTCGTACGCAAAACTGCAGGGGGTGCTCCTTCTACCGACGAAGAGGTTCTTACAAAACTTGCAGAGGACTATCCTTTGCCTAAGGTTTTGCTGGAGTACCGAGGGCTCGCCAAGCTCAAGTCCACTTACACGGACAAGCTTCCTAAAATGGTTGATCCATCCACGGGCAGGGTACATACGCACTACTCCCAGGCCTCTGTCATTACAGGCCGTCTTGCGTCTTCTGAGCCCAATTTGCAAAACATCCCCGTTCGCTCCGAAGCGGGCCGCAGGGTGCGGGAAGCCTTTGTCGCTACGCAAGGAAAAATAGTTTCAGCGGACTATTCGCAAATCGAATTACGTGTCATGGCACATGTTTCGAACGATGCCAATTTACAAAAGGCTTTTGCGGCGGGAGAAGATATTCACCGTGCAACCGCCTCTGAGGTCTTTGGTGTCGCGTTGGCCGATGTCACAGCAGAGCAGCGCCGCGCCGCCAAGGCGATTAATTTCGGCCTGATCTACGGAATGGGTGCCTTTGGCTTGGCAGCTAACCTCGGCATTACACGAGATGCCGCGCAGTCCTACATTGATCGCTATTTCACACGGTATCCTGGTGTGGCACAGTACATGGCGGAAACCAAAACACTTGCGCATGCACAAGGTTTTGTCGAAACAGTGTTTGGTCGACGATTATGGTTATTAGACATTAATGCAGCCGGTGCGCGTCGTGCAGGAGCTGAGAGAGCTGCGATCAATGCCCCTATGCAAGGCACGGCAGCCGATCTCATTAAGCTCGCCATGGTGGCGGTACAAAACTGGCTTCGCAATCAGCACTTAAACAGCAAGATCGTCATGCAGGTCCACGACGAGTTGGTGTTGGATGTACCGGACGACGAGCTCGAGCAAATCAAGCAAAACTTACCTCGCTTGATGTGCGAGGTCGCAAGTTTGAAAGTGCCTTTGGTGGCCGAGGTGGGTGTCGGCCCCAACTGGGAGCAAGCGCACTAACGCACAGGCATGTTTTGCAAAGCCTGAATGCGCGCAGCGATAGGTGGGTGCGTTGCAAACATGGCGCTAATTCCGCCACGACCCGCGATCCCCGAAGCTTCAAAGCTCTTGGGCAGATCGCCGGGCTCTAGGCCACCTAGCCTGGCCAGAGCACGGATCATGGGCTCGCGTGAACTCAAGAGTTTTGCTGAGCCCGCATCTGCGCGGTACTCACGTTGGCGTGAAAACCAGGCCACAATCAGACTTGCGATAATACCAAAGGCGATTTCACAGACAATCACCGTGACGTAATAGCCTATGCCAAGACCTTTGTCGTTTTTAAGAATCACGCGATCAACAAAATAACCGACGATACGGGCAAAGAACACAACAAAGGTATTCACAACGCCTTGGATGAGTGTCAAAGTAATCATATCGCCATTGGCAATGTGAGCCACTTCGTGCGCCAAGACCGCTGACACTTCTTCTTCGGTCATTCCGTCAAGCAAACCAGTGGAGACCGCAACCAGTGAGTTATTGCGGAAAGCGCCTGTCGCGAAAGCATTTGGCTCGCCTTCGTAAATGGCAACCTCTGGACGACCGATGCCGGCCCGGTCCGCTAATTGATGAACAGTGTCCACCAGCCATATTTCGCGGGGACCGCCAGGCGCTTGCGGATCAATGATCTGAGCACCTGTACTCCACTTTGCCATAGGTTTGCTGATCAGCAACGAGATAATGGATCCCGTAAAGCCGACAATTAAAGAAAAAATTAGCAACATCTGAACATTGAGACCTTGGTCAGTAATAAAGCGGTCGACGCCCAAAATACTGAGCGTCACGCTGAGCACAAGCATCACAGCAAGGTTCGTGAGTAAAAAAAGGACAATTCTTTTCATGTTTTTAACTGATCGTTGGAACGTTAAAGGGAAACTGCAATGACTAAAAGTTTAGCTGTGACAGTTAAGGATTTAAAGAGTTCCCGTTCGGAGCATTCACAGCATGCTCCTCGAGTCCCTCTCCCATGGTAGCGCGATACCACTCGTGAAAGTGTTGCATGCCGTCCTCCATTGGAGACTGGTAAGGGCCCGTTTCTGAAACACCACGCTTGAGAAGGGCCAGTCTTCCTGCATCCATGCGTTCTGCAATTTCGTCATCCTCGATTGCGGTTTCCATGTAAGCCTCACGTTGCGCTTCAACAAACTCTCGCTCAAACAGCGTAATTTCTTCGGGATAATAAAACTCAACGATATTGACGGTCTCTTGTGGTGACTTTGGATAAAGGGTCGACAACACCAACACGTGCGGATACAACTCAATCATATGGCCCGGAAAGTAGGTGACCCAAACAGCACCAAAATCTGGCGCACGACCCTGGCGGAACTGTATCAATTTTTCGTGCCAAGTTCTATAAGCAGGCGATCCAGGCTGCGAGAGCGCTTGATGTACACCCACTCTTTGCATGCTGTATTGCTCTGCAAACTCCCACGATAAGTCGTCGCAGGTCACAAAATGACCTAAGCCGGGATGAAAGGGCGCCACATGATAATCCTCGAGGTAAACCTCGATGAACGTTTTCCAGTTGTAGTTGCACTGATGCACTTCAACATGGTCAAGTACGTAATCTGAGAAATCGAACTCAGGCCGCTTAAAGAGACTACCAATGTCTGCGACTGGGTCGCGCGGGCCTTCAAACATTAAGCCGTGGCATTCCTTAGTTGGAAACCGTTCGAGGTTAAGACAGGGTTTGTTGTCAAATTGAGGGGCACCGAGCAACTGACCATTCTTGTCATAAGTCCATCGATGCAAAGGGCAAACAATATTGCCACCAGTATCCACAAGACTACCATGGGTATTAACGTGGCCTGTAACGTTTCCAGTTTGTCCACCAAGCATCAGCGCTTGTCGATGGCGGCAGACGTTAGACAGCAGTTCGACTCCATTTTCACCGCGCACGAGAACACGCCCATTGTTTTCGTGGGACAAACTGCGCCAGTCTCCAAGGTTGGGCACACCTTTGTGGTGCCCGACATACATGGAGGACTGTTTAAAAATTTTAGCTTGCTCTGTTGCAAAAAGCGTTTCGTCAGAATAAGCGTTGACGTGCAGCTGAGTGCGAGCTGGGGCTAAGTGCACCATCCGACCAATGTCGGTCATGTTTCCCTCCGCACGGAAGCATGCCAAAGCGTTTACTACCGCGTTGGCGCGAAGAAAAATCGGATTGGCCGATCGCCTTCACAAAGACTGTATTGTAACCCAAGCTAAAGGGTACCTAGCGGCGCCGATCTCGTACAATAACTAATATATTGATGACAGTGTTTATTGGAGTGACGTTTGAATAAACCCACAAAGGCTTCAAGTGCAGCGACCCATGCCGAGCCGAGTGCAACGGCGGGCGTAGAATCGCTATCCGATTTACCTTTGGACTTTGAAACGGCGCTTGCCCAGCTCGAAGAACTCGTCGCGAAAATGGAATCTGGCGCATTGCCGCTTGAGGAATCACTGGTGGCTTACCGACGTGGTGTGTCTTTGACGCGTGTTTGTCAAGAACGACTGGCCCAAGCCGAACAACAAATTAGCGTCCTAGAAGCAGGTTTGCTACGTCCCTTTGACGCTTCGGACCGTCAGGCAGAATGAATCAACGCGCGTTTGTTTTTTCTGATTGGTTGAGCGCACGCGCTGCCCACATCCAACACGTCTTGGATAGTGAAATGCCACGCGCCGATGTTGTCCCAACACGTCTACATGAGGCGATGCGATACGCAGTGCTGGGCGGCGGCAAGCGCGTGCGCGCCGCGCTTGTGTATGCCGCGGGCTTAGGCTGTGCGAATTGTCGATTTGAACAGGATCTAGACCTTCCTTTAGCGCGCGCGCTTGATTGCGCGGCAGTCGCAGTGGAGCTGATACATGCTTATTCATTGGTGCACGATGATTTGCCGTGCATGGATGATGATGTCTTGCGCCGTGGCCAACCTACCGTCCATGTTCAGTTCGATGAGCCCACCGCAATGCTGGCAGGCGATGCGTTGCAGCCTCTGGCCTTCGACTTTTTGGCCCAGATGCCGATTGCACCTGAGCGCATTGTTCAAGCTCTGCAGGCGCTTGCTCAGGCAGCGGGTAGTCTCGGCATGGCAGGGGGTCAGGCGATTGATCTGGCGAGCGTGGGCGTCAATCTCTCTCAGGACGCGTTGCAGCACATGCACCGACTTAAAACTGGTGCGTTGCTATCTGTCAGTGTCATGTTAGGCGGTTTAGCTGTTGGTACGAGTGCATTGCAGCAGCAGGCGTTGATGCGTTACGCAGATGCAATGGGTTTAGCTTTTCAAGTTGTCGATGATGTGTTGGATGTGACTGCAGATACCTCTACGCTCGGCAAAACAGCTGGAAAAGATGCTGCTGCCAACAAACCGACGTATGTGACCTTGCTCGGTCTAGCGCCTGCGCAGGCTTTGGCTAAAGAATTACATCGTGAAGCGATCAATGCGATCGCACCCTTGGGCGAATCCGGTCGATACTTGCACGGACTCGCGGACTTTATTGTGTTGCGTGACCACTGACGAGAAATATGGCTACAGATTTACTTGATCGTATTCAACAACCAGCAGACCTCAAAGCGCTGGATCGGCGCGAGCTCAAGAAGCTTGCAGACCAATTACGCAGCTTCATTTTGGATTCTGTCTCGCGCACGGGTGGGCACCTCTCGTCCAATTTGGGGACAGTCGAGCTCACGGTTGCCCTCCACCATGTCTGCGATACGCCGCATGACCGGATCATTTGGGACGTTGGACATCAGTCCTATCCACACAAGATCTTGACGGGTCGCAAGGCCGGCATGAGTACGCTGCGTCAATTTGGCGGCATCTCTGGCTTTCCCAAACGCTCCGAATCTGAGTTCGACGCTTTTGGCACAGCCCATTCATCCACGTCTATTTCGGCGGCACTTGGGATGGCCGTGGCCTCGCGCAATGCGGGGATTTCTCGCCAACATATCGCCGTAATCGGTGACGGCGCTATGTCTGCAGGTATGGCGTTTGAGGCCATGAACAATGCAGGTGTCACACCTGGTATTAATTTGTTGGTGATTCTGAACGACAACGACATGTCGATCTCGCCACCTGTGGGCGCGCTCAATCGTTACTTCGCAAGGCTCTTGTCAGGGCAGTTTTATGCCGCTGCCAAAAACATGGGTCGTGCGGTTTTACAACATGTACCGCCCGTGCTTGAGCTTGCCCGTCGCCTAGAAGAACATGCCAAAGGCATGGTCACGCCTGCAACGCTGTTTGAGGAAATGGGATTCAATTATGTCGGCCCGATCGATGGTCATGACTTGGATGCCTTAGTGCCGACCTTGCAAAATATGCGCGCCCTTAAAGGTCCGCAGTTTTTGCATGTTGTGACCAAAAAAGGGCAGGGTTACAAGCTGGCTGAGGCAGACCCTGTGCTGTATCACGGCCCCGGCAAATTCGATTTGGCGGTTGGCATCCAAAAGTCAACCACTGTTCCAAAGGTCACCTTTACACAGGTGTTCGGACAGTGGCTCTGTGATATGGCCGAGCATGATCCCCGCTTAAACGGCATTACGCCTGCGATGCGAGAAGGCAGTGGGATGGTGGAGTTTGAGCGCCGTTTTCCGACCCGCTATTTTGATGTGGGCATTGCGGAGCAACATGCCGTGACGTTTGCGGCCGGCATGGCCTGTGAAGGTCAAAAGCCTGTGTTAGCGATTTATTCAACCTTTTTGCAGCGTGGCTATGACCAGCTCATCCACGATGTTGCTTTGCAAAACCTAGACGTCACGTTTGCGTTGGACCGCGCAGGGCTGGTGGGGGCCGATGGTGCCACCCATGCGGGCAATTATGACATTGCCTTCTTGCGCTGCATTCCTAATATGGTGGTGGCAACCCCTTCGGACGAGAATGAAACCCGCTTATTACTGTCAACGTGTTATCAGTACCCTGGGCCCGCCTCCGTGCGCTACCCCAGGGGTTCAGGCGCGGGTGTAAAGGTTCTGCCAGGGCTTGACACGGTCCCCGTTGGACGAGGCATTGTCCGCAGGCGCGGAGTAGGTGTGGCAATACTTGTCTTTGGCACACTGATGCCTGCAGCGCTTCGGGCGGCGGAGGCCCTTGATCTGACAGTCGTTGACATGAGATTTGTTAAACCCATTGATACTGAACTTGTGTTGTCTATGGCAGCTGAGCATTCGCTCGGTCTTGTGACGCTCGAGGAGGGTAGCTTGATGGGTGGTGCGGGCGCGGCGGTCTCAGAAACGCTCGCGGTACACCGCATGACGCTACCGGTTTTACATCTGGGCTTACCAGATCGCTTTATTGACCATGGTGATCAAAATGCATTGCTCGCGGGTGTTGGTCTCGATGCCGTTGGCATTGAAAACGCTGTTCGCAATCGTTTTTTTAGCGCTTAAGGCTTATTTCTTCCGTATTCGTTTGCAAAAAAGCGCTAAATGCGCGAAAATATTAGACTTTCTTGCTCGATTGACTTGTTTTGACCTCGAAAGGGTTTATCAAGATTCGACGGGCTGCCCCCGGCCTGAGCACTCTGCTCAGTACGGCTATCCTCAGGAGTGCATTGCATGCGCCATTATGAAGTTGTTTTTATTGTCCATCCAGACCAGAGCGAGCAAGTGCCCGCCATGGTCGAGCGCTATCAAGCGCTCGTCACGACTCAGGGTGGCAAAGTTCACCGTACTGAAGACTGGGGCCGTCGCCAATTAGCTTACCCCATCCAAAAACTTGTGAAAGCACATTATCTGTGTTTCAACATTGAATGTGGTCAGACGACACTCGATGAGCTGGAGCATTCTTTCCGTTACAACGATGCTGTGTTGCGTCACCTTGTCATCAAGAATAAAGCTGCTGAAACAGAGCCGTCCATCATGATGAAACAAGTCGAGCGCGAAGAGGCCCGTAAAGCTTCAGCCGAACTCACACCTGACGACGCCGAGTAAACCGGAGTTGTCGTGCATCACCCAGAAGTACCCCGGTCATTCGTTAATCATTATGTTGTGCAAGGTCTGATCTCTGAGCTCTCTCCTCTGCGGTACACACCTGCAGGCGTCCCAGTTCTAGAGTTTTTAATTCTGCACGAGTCCGAGGTCACTGAAGCCAACCAAACGCGTCGTCTCTCTTTTAGTATTGGGGTGGTGGCGATGGGAGATCTAGCTCAAATGGTTGGCGCGATAGATTTAGGTTGCAAGGTCCGGCTCCAAGGTTTTCTGGCTCCGGTACGAAAAGATTCTAAAAAATTTAGGCTGCATGCGCAGCATATTCAACAAATTTGAACAAGGCATATCATGGCTTTCTTCGGTAAACGTAAAGAAAAAAAGAAATTCACGCAACAGAACCCGCTTTTCAAGCGTCGCAAGTTCTGTCGCTTTAGCGCAGCGAACGTCGACCAAATCGACTACAAAGATCTCGACACACTGCGTGATTTCATCCAGGAAAACGGCAAGATTATCCCTGCGCGTTTGACAGGTACAAAAGCAATTTATCAGCGTCAGCTTGACTCAGCGATCAAGCGTGCGCGCTTTTTGGCTTTGCTGCCCTTCACTGATAACCACAACTGATCCCGGGGCACACTATGCAAATCATTCTGCTCGAAAAAGTCGTTAACGTTGGAAACCTCGGTGAAGTTGTGCGCGTTCGCGATGGCTATGCTCGTAATTTCCTGATTCCACAGAAAAAAGCACGTCGTGCTACTGAGGCTGCACTCAAAGAGTTCGAACTTCGTCGTGCTGAGCTTGAAAAAGCCCAAGCCGAGAAGCTGGCTGCTTGCCAAGCAATGGGTGAGCGTCTCGAAAACTTCTCTCTGAGCCTCAAGCAAAAAGCGGGTGTAGATGGTCGTTTGTTTGGTTCAGTCACCAATATGGACATCGCGCTTGGTTTGGTTGCTGCCGGTTTTGCTGGTATTGAAAAGTCGCAAATTCGTTTGCCAGAGGGCCCTCTAAAAGCTGTAGGTGAGACGTCTATTCAGGTTGCACTCCATCCTGACGTCGTCAGCAGCATCTCTGTAGTTGTAGTGGGTGACTTGGTCTAATTCAGACCGAATCAAGCTAGATTAAAAAGCCGGCTACAGCCGGCTTTTTATATTTACACATGACAAAAGCCCAGAGGGCGAAGTTGGTTGTTATGACGTTTGCCCGGCCGTGATGTGCGTAGTTTCATGTACGCGACAGATACCTTGAGGTTATGATTCAGCTATGAATAATCCGCCAGATCCACAGCTAGAGTATCTCCGTGTCCCGCCGCATTCTGTCGAGGCAGAGCAGTCCGTTTTAGGTGGACTCTTACTCGATAATGGCGCATGGGAGCGGGTGACAGATGTTGTCAACGAAGAAGATTTTTATCGTTACGACCACAAGCTGATTTGGCATCATATTTCGCGCCTGATCAACCTTTCTCGACCAGCGGATGTTGTCACCGTTCACGAGTCGATTGCCAGCGTCGGTAAATCTGAGGAGATTGGGGGTCTAGGCTATCTGAATGCGCTTGCTCACAACACGCCTTCGGCCGCCAATATCCGGCGATATGCTGAAATTGTTCGCGAACGCTCAATGTTGCGTAAGCTTGTGACGGTAGCCGACGAGATTGCTGCGACAGCTTTCAATCCTCAAGGCAAAGAAGCCCGTCAGTTGCTGGATGAAGCGGAGTCAAAGGTTTTTAAAATTGCTCAAGAGGGTGCTAAAGCCAGTGCAGGCTTTAGGGAAATTCAACCCCTGTTGTCGGAGGTGGTGGAGCGCATCGATGAGCTCTATCACCGCGAAGGTGATACGGATGTGACAGGTGTCCCGACCGGGTTTACCGATCTTGACCGCATGACCTCGGGTATGCACGGCGGAGATTTAGTGATTGTGGCTGGTCGACCCTCCATGGGTAAGACCTCGCTCGCGATGAACATCGCTGAACACGTTGCGATTGAGCAGGGTTTGCCTGTTGCCGTATTTTCCATGGAAATGGGTGCGGTGCAACTCGCGATGCGTATGTTGGGTTCGGTCGGGATGTTGGATCAACACAGGATGCGAACAGGCAAATTGTTGGCCGATGATTGGCCCCGAGTGACGCATGCGGTTCAGCGCATGCAAGATGCTCAAATGTATATCGATGAGACACCTGCTTTGAGTTCGGTCGAGTTGCGCGCGCGTGCACGCCGTCTAGCGCGCCAATGTGGCAAGCTCGGTTTGATCGTGATTGATTACTTGCAGCTGATGGGGGCGAGTTCCGCAGGTGAGAACCGTGCAACCGAGATCTCTGAGATTAGTCGTTCGCTCAAGGCGCTGGCTAAAGAACTTGAATGCCCAGTGATTGCACTGTCGCAGCTCAACCGAAGCCTTGAACAAAGGCCCAACAAGCGTCCCGTGATGAGTGATCTGCGCGAATCTGGTGCCATCGAACAAGATGCTGATCTAATTTTATTTATTTATCGTGATGAGGTTTACAATCCTGATTCACCAGACAAGGGAACAGCCGAAATTATTATTGGCAAACAGCGTAATGGTCCAATTGGGACAGTGCGGTTGACGTTCCAGGGGTCGAGCACTAGGTTCTTAAATTTTGCTGGCGGTAGCGGCACAAGTTATTAAGCATTGATGCACTGGCCCGTCATACAAGCTCACACTCTCAGTGCGCAGCTCCAAGAGCATAACGTTTCTGCGATCATTGGCCTAAATCTAGTTCAAATCAGCGCGAGACATTGCTATTGCTTGGCGGTTTTGAACGATCTGTCTGATCTTGACTGCATCACCAATTCGCGTGCCCTTACCATCAGCGTTGAGTAAAACAATAGCTGTGTCACGATTGTTGATACGAGCGACCATCACCAGACACTGCCCAGCTTCGTTGATAAAGCCAGTCTTTGATACTCTGATGTCCCAAGTAGGATTTGTCACAAGCATATTGGTGTTTCGGAACAATGTCGCATGACCGCGTGCTGAGATTTCGTGCTGTTGATTGGTGGTGTAAAAGCGGATGCTTGGGCGTGCTGCGGTGGCTTGCATGAGTTTGACTAAATCGCGTGGCGTGGCAACGTTAGCACTTGAGAGTCCAGTTGGTTCGACAAAGCGGCTGTCATTCATTCCGAGCTCGCGCGCCTTCTTATTCATCGCGGCGACAAAGGCGGGCATCCCGCCAGGGTAGTGACGGCCTAAGGCATTGGCTGCACGGTTCTCAGAAGACATCAACGCAAGGTGCAGCATGTCTCCACGTGAGAGTTTGACGCCCACCGCCAAGCGAGATCGACTAAATTTCACAACATCCACATCTTCTTGAGTCACTTGAAGCATTTCATCAAGTGGTTGCTTGGCATCTACGACGACTAAAGCCGTCATCAGCTTGGTGATAGACGCGATCGGGCGCGCCACATCGTCATTGCGAGAAAAAATCACAGCCTTGCTGTTGAGGTCTTGGACAAACACAACGTTTGAACGAAGCGCGCTGGTGGGGTTGCCAGACTTGCGCTCTGCCTCAGCCCGTTGTGCACTAGCCGCGCTTGTGACGGCTGCAGTCGTGGCGCCTGCGGCAACTGCTTTTTGAGTGTTTGAACTAAATTTGTCGCCGCGTGAACCTTGTGGAGTACCAGCCGGCGCGGCTTTCTTTTGAGTGGTGGTCTTAGGCGGTGCGTTTTTAGAAGCAGTCGCGCTTTTTTGAGTGGTCGATTTTTGAGTCGTTTTTTTAGCTTGTGTCGTTGTTTTTGGTTTGGAAGCTTGGGAAGTGGACGTCGTATTTTGAGCAAAACTAGGTGAGCCGACCAAGGCCACGCTTAAGCAAACGAGGCTGGTCAGACATGCATTGCGAAGGGGTAAAAGAAGACCTGCATGCATTCCCAGCACCCTTTAAAGTATAAATACTATGCAAATTATATACTTAGCTGAGTTAGTTAAAGCGATTATTTATTAAAATTATTCAATACTAGGGTTTATACTTAGTTTTTGCGATCGACTTTCGTCTGAGTCAAAGATACAGCTAAATCAAACGCAGTCTTTAAAGAGCTTGGATCGGCCACACCTTGACCGGCAATATCGAAGGCGGTGCCATGGTCAACGCTGGTTCGTACAAAAGGCAACCCTACGGTCACATTGACGCCCTGATCGATACCCAGGTATTTGATGGGAATTAATCCTTGATCATGGTATTGGGCCACGCAAATATCGAATTCACCCTTGCGAGCCCGCATAAATACTGTGTCTCCCGGCCATGGACCCGTTGCATCGATGCCTTTTGCGCGAGCCATTGCAATCGCTGGTGCGATGATGTCGAGATCTTCGCGACCAAATTTCCCTTGTTCGCCCGCGTGGGGGTTGAGACCTGCGACCGCAATACGCGGCGAAGCGATCCCCATGCCATGGCAAGCAGAGGCGGCAAGTTCAATCGTACGCAATTCAAGTTCGATCGAGAGCGAGGGGGATACTTCGGCGAGAGCGATATGGATTGTGGCCAATATGACACGTAACTGATCATTCACCAGCATCATGGCGACATGGGGGGTATTCGAGCGGACCGCGAGTATCTCCGTGTGGCCCGGAAAATCAACGCCTGCTGCGTGCATAGACTCTTTATTCAGCGGTGCCGTCACGATAGCGCGCACACGCCCGGCCATCGCATCCTCAATGGCAGTTAGCAGCGCATCGACAGAGGCCTGACCTGCTTGAGGGCTGACAATGCCAAAAGGCAGGTCACTCGGCAGTGCAGGTGCCGTGGGGCGCACAAACATGCATCCTGGTGATTGGTAATGACCCAAGAGGGGATCATCGACGTTGAGGATGGTGATTGTTAGTGGCAGTTTTAAAATCGCGCACGCGCGCCTGAGTGCTCCGACATCGCCATAGACCACGCACGGGGCATTGAGCCCCTGAGCGTGAAGTTTGACGATAATCTCTGGGCCAATGCCCGCCGCATCCCCAACTGTTATGGCAAGAGGCATGCGAGGGCTTAGGGACGGAGGGGTTGTTGACATCAGCTGAGTGATTAGAGGACTTCACCTGCGTAGTCTGCCAGTCGCGAACGCTCACCGCGCTGCAAGGTGACATGACCTGCGTGTGGCCAACCCTTAAAGCGGTCAACAACATAGGTCAAGCCAGAGCTGCCCTCAGTCAGATAAGGTGTATCGATCTGGGCGATGTTGCCTAGGCAGATGACCTTGGTTCCAGGACCTGCCCGAGTGATCAGCGTTTTCATTTGCTTAGGCGTCAGGTTTTGCGCTTCGTCAATGATGAGATATTTATTCAAAAAGGTGCGGCCGCGCATAAAGTTGAGTGATTTGACTTTGATGCGCGAACGAATCAGTTCCATCGTGCCTGATCGCCCCCAATCATGTGTTTGGCCGTTGGCGATTGAAGTGCCGCCCGCGGTTTCACCCATGGTTAAGACCTCGAGGTTGTCTTCAAGCGCACCCATCCATGGCTGCATTTTTTCTTCTTCAGTACCGGGCAAAAAGCCAATATCTTCACCAACGGGAACGGTGACTCGGGTCATGATGATCTCGGTGTAGCGCTTTGTTTCAAGCACTTGAGCCAGGCCGGCCGCGAGGGTCATGAGCGTTTTACCCGTACCCGCTTGACCAAGCAGGGAGACAAAATCACAGTCCGGATCCATCAATAAATTCATCGCAAAATTTTGTTCGCGATTTCGCGCGGTGATACCCCAGACATTATTTTTTCCATGGGTAAAGTCACGCAATGTGGCCAGTACAGCAGTCTTGCCATTGACCTCACGGACTTGCGCATATAAAGGCATGGGACCTTCAAAATACACAAATTGATTCACCATGAATTGGTGGCATAACGGGCCTGATATTCGATAAAAAGTTGTGCCACCTTGCTGCCAAGACTCTACACCTTTACCGTGCTTATTCCAAAAATTTTCGGATAGCGCAAGGGTACCGCTATAGAGCAAATCAGAATCCTCAAGGACTTGATCATTGAAATAGTCTTCTGCTGAAAGAGAGAGTGTGCGCGCCTTTAAGCGCATATTGATATCTTTGGAGACCAGCACAACTTCGCGATCGGTAAATTGATCGTGTAGCGCACGCACGACACTTAAGATCTGATTGTCTGCTTTGCCCATTGGTAAATCGGGTGGCAGGGTGCTCGCCATTGCGGTCGTCTGAAAAAACAGACGACCCACAGCGTCTTTGTGCCCGAGGCCATCCAAGGCAAGCCCAAGTTCGATGTCGCGATGCTCACCGACCAGTGTGTCGAGCGAGCGACTCACTTGGCGTGCGTTGCGGGCAACTTCTGACATCCCTTTCTTTTGATGATCGAGCTCTTCGAGCGTCATCATGGGTAAAAAGACATCGTGCTCCTCAAAGCGAAAGAGCGAACTGGGATCGTGCAGTAGGACGTTGGTATCGAGCACAAAAAGTTTACGCACACCCGTGCCAGACTTCTTCGCTTTTAAGGTGCCAGGGACTGACGCTTTGAGTAATTTTTGACGGGCAGAGGGTGCAGCTTTGTTTTTTGTTTTGGTATTGCTAAGTGTCGCTTGCCCTGCCTCAGCGTTTTCAGACAATACAGACAGATCAAGGGTGATGGATTTTGAGGGTTTGTCTAGTTTTGAACCTGGTTTGACAGGTGGGGGCGTCTGAGTAGCTGTCGCGGCGGCTTGAGGAGAAGCACTCATGTTGACCGTCGAGGTTTCTATCGGCTCGAGCTTGAGGTCTGATACTTCGAGAATGGCAGCAGGGCGTGTTGGCAGCTTTGGCAACGGCATACTAAAAATCTCCCAGAGGTCAAACAATTAAAAGATTAAGATTAAGGTTAAGGACGATTAGGTCATACTGCGTGCTGATTGAAGAACTTCTTGCACGTGTCCCGGTACCTTGAGTCCACGCCAGGCTTGCACTAATTTACCATCGGCATTAATGACAAATGTGCTGCGTTCAATGCCGCGCACCTGTTTACCGTACATTTGTTTGAGCTTGATGACACCGTAAGCATTGCAGACAGTCTCGTCAGTATCCGCAATAAGCGGGAAAGGAAGCTCAAGCTTTTTTGAAAAATTCTCATGTGACTTAAGCGAGTCGCGCGATACGCCAATCACAACGCAACCCACGGCCAAAAACGCCTCATGACAATCGCGGAAGTCTTGCGTTTCAGTGGTGCAGCCTGGTGTGTTGTCTTTGGGATAAAAATAAAGAATGACGCCACGACCTAGGCAACGTTCAAGCGAAATCTCGCCAAAGGTGCTTTGCGCTGAAAAGCCTGGCGCCGGTTGACCAATTAGGGCAGTGCTCATCAGAGTTTCTCCGGTAGAAGTGCGGCAATCACTTGACGGCCCTCTGCCATCAAAATGTTATAGGTTCGGGCTGCGGCTTCTGTGGTCATACACTCAACGCCAACACCCGCGCGCAGGAGCGGGGAGATCATTTTGTGATCCAGCATGCGCTGACGTGCGCCCATACCGACTAGCAGTACTTCAGGTTTGATGCCTTCCATCTCTGGCTGAGGCGGCAGATCAGAATCCAGAAAGGCCATGGGATCAATGGGTTTGAGCGTGAGGCGAGCCGCCTGCAGAAGCAAAGCGGTAGAGATATCGTCCGGATGCTCTACGGGCCACTTGTCAACGGCACCTTCCGGACCGAAGGCAATTGCATGGGTAAAGCTGACTTTGTTGATTTCGACAAATCCATCACCGTAACCGGTAACAGTGTTTAACGTCGCATTTGTGTCGGTATGAAGCTTCAATCAATACTCCAGCAATTTCACCTGATCATAGCGCACTCGTTTGTACACTGTGATGACAGCGCTCTCACTCAAAGAAATTGAAAAGATTGATTTTTGACCTATTTGAGACTGATTTGCGGCATTGGTCCTGATGCGCTAGATTAGAGGGTTTTGTTGCGCTGCAAATAAAGCAAATTTAAGTATTTCTTATAAAAGGACTGAGGATGAGAAAGTTTTCTCGCATTGAGCGTCTGCCCCCGTACGTGTTCAACATTACCGCAGAGCTCAAAATGGCGGCACGTCGCCGAGGCGAAGACATCATCGATATGTCCATGGGCAACCCCGATGGTCCGACGCCTCCACATATCGTGAGCAAGCTCATTGAGGCCTCTGAGCGCCCGACTACCCACGGCTACTCCGTCTCAAAAGGCATTCCCCGTCTGCGTAAGGCCATCACGGATTGGTATGTGCGCCGTTACAACGTGCAGTTTGATCCGGATTCAGAGGCGATTGTGACCATCGGATCAAAAGAAGGTCTTGCGCACTTGATGTTGGCGACCTTGGATGCGGGCGACACCGTTCTGGTTCCTAATCCAAGTTACCCCATTCATATTTATGGTGCGGTGATTGCTGGCGCGAACATTCGTTCGGTACCGATGACCCCGGGTACGGATTTTTTCGAGGAAATCGAACGCGCAGTTCGAGAGTCGATTCCTAAACCAAAAATGATGATTTTGGGCTTTCCCAGCAATCCAACTGCGCAATGTGTTGATCTTTCATTTTTTGAAAGAGTGGTCGCACTCGCACAAGAACACAATATTATTGTGGTGCATGACCTTGCATATGCTGACATTTGTTTTGATGGTTATCAGGCACCATCCATTATGCAAGTACCTGGTGCACGGGAAGTTGCGGTAGAGTTTTTCACAATGAGTAAAAGCTATAACATGGCGGGTTGGCGCATTGGTTTTATGGTGGGTAACGCTGAGTTGGTTAATGCCTTGGCGCGCATTAAAAGTTATCACGATTACGGAACTTTTACCCCCATTCAAGTGGCCGCGATTGCTGCGCTCGAAGGCCCACAGGATTGTGTCACCGAAGTCGTTGAACAGTATCAAAATCGTCGTGATGTTTTAGTGAAAGGACTGCATGAGGCCGGCTGGATGGTTGATAATCCTAAAGCCTCAATGTACATATGGGCGCATATTCCCGAGCCCTATCGCGCTGCCGGTTCTCTTGAGTTTGCCAAGCGTATCCTAGAGGAGGCCAAGGTCGCAGTTTCTCCCGGGATTGGGTTTGGTGATTATGGCGACGAATACGTACGTTTCGCTTTGATTGAAAATGAGCAGCGGACCCGACAAGCGGTTCGTGGCATAAAAGAAATGTTTCGCAAGGATGGGTTGTTGTAATGGAATCAATTAAGGTCGGTTTATTGGGTTTGGGCGTCGTGGGTGGCGGCACCTGGAAGGTTCTGGCGCGTAACGCCGGTGAGATCTCCCGTCGTGCTGGCCGCAATATTGAGGTGACACGGGTTGCGGTGCGAGATATTGCCAAAGCACGCGCATTACTTGGTGAGGCCGTAGAACTTGGCACCGATCCTTTTGCGGTGGTGCGCGATCCAAAAATTGATATTGTGGTCGAGTTGATCGGCGGCGATACCCTTGCAAGAGAGCTGGTGATTGAGGCGATTGCCCAAGGCAAACACGTGGTCACTGCCAACAAGGCCTTGCTGGCCAAGCACGGTACAGAGATTTTTGCAGCCGCCTCGACCAAAGGTGTGATGGTGGCTTTCGAGGCCGCTGTCGCGGGCGGTATTCCGATCATCAAGGCGATGCGTGAAGGTTTGACGGCCAATCGCATTGAGTGGGTGGCTGGCATTATTAATGGCACGACTAATTTCATTTTGTCCGAAATGCGTGCGCGCGGTTTACCTTTCGCAACTGTATTGGCCCAAGCTCAAAAGCTTGGCTATGCCGAAGCGGATCCAACGTTTGATATCGAGGGCGTTGATGCGGCACACAAGCTGACCTTGTTGGCTTCACTGGCGTTTGGTATTCCAGTGCAGTTTGACAAAGCACACATCGAAGGTATCTCTCAACTCGCTTCCGAGGATATCAAACTCGCAGAGCGTTTAGGTTATCGCATCAAGTTACTTGGTATCACCAAGCGTCGCGCCGATGGGATTGAATTACGTGTGCATCCCGCTCTGGTTCCTAGCGCTTCCTTGCTCGCCAATGTCGAAGGTGCGATGAATGCGGTACTGGTGCGCGGCGACGCAGTGGGCCAGACGCTTTATTACGGCAAGGGTGCAGGCGAGGAGCCAACTGCCTCAGCGGTGGTGGCGGATTTAGTCGATGTCACCCGTTTGCATACAGCCGACCCCGAGCATCGTGTGCCGCATCTAGCTTTCCAGCCTGACGCCATGGCGGACACGCCGATCTTATCGATCGAAGACGTTGTCACCTCATACTATTTGCGCCTGACGGTGGCAGATCAGCCAGGTGTCTTAGCGGATATTGCCCGATTGTTAGCGGATGCGGGCATTTCGATTGGTTCCATGATTCAGCAGCCTGCTGACACGGACGGTAGTGCAGATTTGGTTTTCCTGACGCATCAGGCGCTCGAAAGAAATATCAATTCCGCCATAGTATGCATCGAAGCCCTTGCGTTCGTGCGTTCGCGTGTGACACGTTTGAGAGTGGAAAGTTTGTCATGAAATATGTTTCGACACGCGGGGGTATGGATGCCCTGGAGTTTTCCGATATCTTGCTTGAGGGCTTAGCCCCAGATGGCGGGTTAGCGGTTCCCGAAAGTATCCCGCAGGTGTCTGGCGAGACACTAGAGTCTTGGCGCACCTTGCCTTATCACGCACTTGCGACTGAAGTGCTGTCCTTATTTGTGACGGATATTGACCGCGTTACGCTAGGAGCGATGACCGAGGCAGCATATTGCAAAGCATCCTTCAAGACCGAAGCGATCGTACCTGTTCAACCTTTGTATGACGGTATGTCCTTGCTGAGTTTGTCCGAAGGTCCGACCTTGGCGTTTAAAGACATGGCCATGCAGTTTCTTGGCCAAGTATTTCCTCATGTCCTAAAGCTACGTGGCACAACGCTCAATATTTTAGGTGCAACGTCTGGCGATACTGGCTCAGCGGCCGAATACGCCATGCGTGGCAAAGATGCAGTGGCTGTTTTTATGCTTTCACCGCAGGGCCGAATGAGTGCCTTTCAACGCGCGCAGATGTATTCGCTACAGGATGCCAATATTCATAACATTGCCGTCAAAGGCGTGTTTGATGAAGCGCAAGATGTGGTGAAAGCTCTGGCGGGCGATTTGCCGTTCAAGTCCAAGTATCGTCTCGGCGCGGTGAACTCAATCAATTGGGCACGGATCGCTGCTCAAGTGGTGTATTACTTTCACGGCTGGTTGCGTGCTACGACAGGGCCTGGGCAAGAGGTATCGTTTACGGTGCCATCGGGTAACTTTGGCAATATTTTGGCGGGTCATGTCGCGCGTTCAATGGGTGTGCCGATTCGCCGCCTCGTCTTAGCGACCAATGAAAACAACGTACTCGAGGAGTTTTTCCGTACAGGTATTTATCGGCCTCGTATTGCGGCACAAACCTTCGCGACCTCCAGTCCCTCGATGGATATTTCGCGCGCCTCTAATTTTGAACGCTTTGTTTTTGATCTCGTCGGTCGGGATTCAGAACGCGTTGCAGGACTTTGGCGTGCGTTGTCACAGGAGGGATTTTTTGATCTCTCAAGTATGAAGCCTGAATTAGAGCGACGTTACGGTTTTGCTGCGGGGTTTAGTACGCATCAAGATCGTTTGACGACGATTCGAGCCGTCCACGCGCGCTCGGGTGTGCTAATCGATCCGCATACGGCAGATGGTGTCAAGGTTGCTGCAGGCTTTGTTGAGCCTGGCATTCCAATGCTCGTGCTGGAGACTGCCTTGCCTGCCAAGTTTTCAGAGGTCATCGAGGAGGCTCTTGGCATACCTGCACCATTGCCTCCTGGTCTGGAAAACATCGAGTCCTTGCCGCAGCGTTTTACTGTGTTGCCGTGCGATGTAGCAAGCGTGCGCGCCTACCTCACCGAACACGCTAGTTCCTAAGTTACAAGCAGATGCTCACCTCAATAAACTTCTTGGCTGTTGCTGTGGGTGCAACAGTAGGTGCATGGCTGAGGTGGTTACTGAGTCTATGGCTCAATCGTCATGCAGATATGTTGCCTTGGGGAACCTTCGCCGCCAACATGCTGGGTGGCTACTTGGTGGGTCTCGTTTTAGGAGTCATCGCATCCCATCCCGAGTGGCCTCAGTTTTGGCGATTGTTGCTGGTGACGGGTTTTCTCGGAGGATTGACAACTTTTTCGACGTTTTCTGCAGAAGTGATTGGCTTCGTCGAAGAGGAGCGTTTGGGGATGGCGCTGACATACGCCGGAACGAGTCTGTCAGGCTCTTTGCTGCTCACGTTTTTGGGTTTACTGACGGCGCAAAGCCTCAGAGGTTAAAGATCTTTTGTAAATGCGCTGCCGCGCCCACACCGCTGCGTACCGCACCCTCTAGTACGGCTGGATAGCCAGTATCGGTCCAGTCACCCGCTAAGGCAATGCGCGTCCAAGGACTCCGGTTGGAGGGCCTGATTAATCCTGGTATAGCATCAAACGTTGCCCGTTTTTCTACGATTAATCGTTGATATTTGATGGCAGGCATCGGGTTGAGAGTGCGTGGATGTTTCGCGCTTTGCTCGCGAATCTGGGTTGCGATGGCTTGAATAAAACTTTCTCTGTCATGCTTTAAAAAATCGCTTGAATCGCTGATGACGACAGCAAGCTGCTTGTCATGTCCAAGTCGATTAAACACCCATTGGCCCACGTGTCCGCGTACAGGATCCTCATCCAGCATCATCATCGCGTGAGGCAGTCGCCAACGATCTTCGAGCTCAAGGGCAAGTGTGGCGATAGCGCGATACTTAAAGCTTTGCAGGCTTTGGAGCAAAGCAGCTTCAGACAGTTGCTGTGTGGATGGCATCTGCTGAGAACATGACGTATCAGGATGGCTAGCGTCAAATAAAATACGCGCGGCGGCATAGGGTGGCGTCGCCACCACGCAGGCGTCAAAATACTCACCATCCACCTCTACGTGTGTATCTGTTGCACGCACAAGGCGCACAATGTGGCGATAGCGCATTTCGAGGTATTCAGACGCAGCGGCTGGCCATAGCGCAGTCAAATCTACGCGAGGAATCAGGCAGTCACTGGCATACCGCGGCCCATTTAAACTATCCCGCAAAACATTGAGAAAAAGCTGCGCGCAGCTTTGTTCAATAGGTGTGTTGAGCGCGGCCAAGCACAACGGTATCCAGAGCCGTGCACCTAACAGCTTAGTCTGTCGGTAACGCTTCAGGAGCTCCGCAACAGTCTCCCCCGGCCTTGCCTGCCAGCCAGAGAGTCGGCAACGTATCATCATGCCGAGTGCGTTGAGACGGTCTGTAGGTGAAAGTCCTTTCGCAGATACAAGTGCCATCAATGTATTAAAAGGTGCGGGGAGTGAAGGGGCCCGCATCTTAAACGCACCATCCACACTTTCGAGATGGAGTGGTTCACGCAGCACCAACTGATCAATCGACATCAAGGGATGCAGGCGCTCAATAAGCTTGAGGGTTTCTGTATAGGCCCCCAGCATAAGATGTTGACCGTTATCGATGCGTCCCATATGAGCGTCATCGACCCCGCGCGCGCGACCACCTGTAACGGGTGCAGCCTCAAAGACCGTGACGTGTGTGCCAAAATCTTTGAGTGACAATGCTGCGGCAAGCCCCGCCCAACCAGCACCGATGACTGCAATATTCACTTTGTAGCGCTCGAGCGCTTGATTTGCTTTAGTACGCTACGACCTGCACCCACAAAGTTTTTCCAAGCGAGCCAAAATTTGCGAAGCGGGGTGAGCGAAATGCGCTGATCAAGGACCTGCCAATTCTCGTGCTCGATTTCACCAAGTAAGGCGTGGTAGATGGCCGCCATCATCAAACCTGGTCGTTGGGCCCGCCGGTCAATGTCTGGCAAGGCATCGATCGCTTCTCGATAAAGGCTTCTCGCACGTTTTGCCTCAAATGCCATCAAAGCAGTAAAATTTTCAGAATACTGACTATTTAAAATATCAGCCGCTCTCACGCCAAATTGCTGCAAATCGCTAATAGGTAGGTAGATTCTTCCGCGACGTGCATCATCACCGACGTCGCGAATGATATTAGTCAGCTGAAAGGCAATACCGAGCTTGCTCGCGTACTTAAGCGTCGCAGGATCGTGATAGCCAAAAATTCCTGCGGATAGTTCCCCCACCACACCCGCTACGTGCCAACAATATTTTTCTAAGCCGGGCCAATCAAGATAACGCGTTTGGTCAAGATCCATTTCCATACCGTCGATAATGGCAAGCAGATGCGTTTGCGTCATATCAAACGGTTTTAAATGCGGAGCCAGTGCTTTGGTCACAGGATGATCCGGTTTGCCCTCAAACATGACGTCAATTTGGGTGCGCCACCAGGCAAGTTTGATGCGGGCGATCGAAGCATCCGTGCATTCGTCCACCACATCATCCACTTCTCGACAAAAGGCATAGAGAGCTGTGATGGCCTGGCGCCGTTCGAGAGGCAGAAACAGAAACGCGTAATAAAAGCTTGAACCGCTTTTGGCTGCTTTTTCTTGACAGTATTCGATAGGGGTCATTGCATCAGGCTCTTAGGGCTCGCCAGCACATCAACGCCCAATCATGGGCATGTAAGGTTGGGCGTTGCTGGAAAACATCAAAACGGACATGCTCGATTTTTTCGAGAATTCTTAGTCCACCCTCAATAATCAGTCTGAGCTCAAGGCCAATTCTGCCTTTAAGTGTCCGACCGAGTGGACGCCCAGAGTTTAACAAGCTGCGGGCGCGATCGACCTGAAACTGCATGAGTGCACACCAAGCTGCGTCCACCTGCGCCAGCGCTATGTGATGCTCAGTCACGCCAAAACGGACTAAATCCTCTTGAGGTAAATAAATTCGTTCTTTTTTCCAATCAATCGCCACATCCTGCAGAAAATTGATCAGCTGTAGTGCAGAACAAATGGCTCTGGACTGCGTCAATGAAGTGACATCTGTTGTCTGATAGAGATGCAGCATCAGTGTCCCGATGGGATCGGCAGAGCGGCTGCAATAGTCGAGCAGTGCAGAAAAGTCGTCATATCGCTTTTGCTGAATATCCTGATTAAAAGCGGATAACAGATCTAAAAAAGGCGCGACCGGCAGCGTATGTTGGGCAATCGTCTGTGCTAAGGGTTGAAATAGCGCTGCGGGCACCTGTCCGCGTTCGATGTCAAGAATGGCGTCCCGATAGATCTGCAAGCCGGATAAGCGTTCGGCAGGCGAGGCATCACCTTCGTCTGCGATATCATCTGCGCCGCGTGCAAAGCGATAAATGTCCGTTACCGCCCTGCGCAGGTGCTTGGGTAGCAACAAAGAGGCAACGGGAAAGTTTTCGTAATGGTCAACGGCCATGTATTCACCACACTAAATTGAGTTTTAAGCGACTGTTAAAGACAAAGTGTAGTGGTTCACCCCGCCGTCATTGAGGGTTTGGCAGGATATTTTCAGGTCTTTTAGGGTGAGCCCCTGCGTTAGACTAGCAATATGCGGTGCATCATGCTCCAGAGACTTTCATGGCCAAAATCAAAACGATCTTTACGTGTTCCGAATGTGGAGGTATTAGCCCAAAATGGCTGGGACAATGCCCGCATTGCCAAGCCTGGAACACCCTGGAGGAATCTCGTGACGCGGGTCTCTCGGGCCAGGCTGAACAGCATCGTTATGCGCCGCTGGCTGCCTCTGCTTCTTTACGCAGTCTGTCTGATGTCGAAGCGCTGGAGTTACCCAGGATTTCTACTGGTATTCCAGAGTTTGACCGCGTGTTAGGCGGTGGTTTGGTCGCGGGTGCGGTTGTCTTGATTGGCGGCGACCCAGGGATCGGTAAATCCACGCTCCTGCTGCAAGCGCTCGTGGCAATGTCGGGAGACCAGCGCGTCTTATATGTGACAGGCGAAGAGTCTGCGGAGCAAGTGGCTTTACGCGCCCGTCGTCTGGGTCTGTCAGGTGAAGGAGTTGATTTATTTGCAGAAATTCGTCTTGAGGCGATTCAGGCCGCGCTGCTCGAACAAAAGCCAGCCGTTGCGGTGATTGATTCAATTCAGACCATGTACTCCAGCGAGCTATCTGCAGCGCCAGGTTCGGTGTCTCAGGTCAAAGAGTGTGCCGCCCAGCTCACCCGACTCGCTAAACAGGCTGGCATACCCATCGTCATGATTGGTCACGTCACTAAGGATGGCGCCCTCGCGGGCCCCAGAGTGCTTGAGCACATTGTTGATACGGTGTTGTATTTCGAGGGTGACACACACTCATCGTTTCGTCTGATCCGTGCGTTTAAAAACCGCTTCGGCGCGGTCAATGAGCTCGGTGTCTTTGCGATGACGGATCGAGGCCTGAGGGGAGTGGCAAACCCTTCTGCATTATTTTTGTCACAACATTCTGCTCAAGTCTCTGGCTCTTGTGTCATGGCGACCCAAGAAGGGACTCGCCCGCTATTGGTGGAAATTCAGGCCCTGGTGGATACGGCACATGTGCCCAACCCGAGAAGATTATCGGTGGGTTTAGAGGGCAATCGTTTGGCCATGTTGTTGGCAGTCCTCAATCGTCATGCGGGCGTTTCGACTTCAGACCAAGATGTTTTTGTCAATGCCGTTGGTGGGGTCAGAATTACAGAACCTGCCGCAGATTTAGCTGTGTTGCTGGCAATTTTGTCTTCTCTTCGAGATCGGCCTCTGCCCAAAGGCCTGTTTGCCTTTGGTGAGGTGGGACTGGCAGGCGAGGTCAGGCCCGCGCCGCGTGGTCAGGAACGCTTGCGCGAAGCGGCCAAGCTAGGATTTTCCGTGGCGATTATTCCCAAGGCGAATGCGCCGCGCCAGCCCATTGAGGGACTAGAGGTGTGGGCGGTAGATCGACTGCAAGATGCCCTGGACAGGTTAAGAGCATGAATATTCTGAGACTGATTTTTAGGCAAACATGGCGTGATCTGCGAGCAGGAGACTTGCGTCTACTCGGTTTAGCCGTGGTGATTGCTGTGGCGGCGGTCACGAGTGTCGGGTTTTTAGCGGATCGTGTCGGTCGCGCCTTAGAGCGTGATGCAGCACAGATGCTGGGTGCAGATCTTGTGGTGGAGTCTTCCAAACCTATTCCCCCAAGCTTTATTGAACACGCAAAAAGTTTAGGGTTACAGACAGTACTGGGTTGGCAATTTCCCTCAATGGTGGGTGAGGAAGGTCGTTTGATCCTAGGTGCGATCAAAGGTGTTGAGTCAGCTTATCCACTCAGAGGTGGATTAAGGACTACGCCGGTGTTGGGCGGCCCCGACCTACAAACGAACTTCTCACCTGAGGTCGGCCAAGCGTGGGTCGATGCACAGTTGCTGGCCCAGACTGGCTTAAAAATCGGCGAGATAATCAAGGTAGGAGACTTAAGCCTAAAGATTGCTCGCGTTATCACCTACGAACCCGATCGTGGTACCCAGTTTGTCAATCTCGCACCCCGCGTCTTGGTGCGTGCCGAGGACTTATTACGTTCTGGTTTGATTGCTCCAGGCAGTCGGATTGGCTACAAATTTTTTGTTGCAGGCGACCTGCCGGTCGTAGATTCTTTTCGCGAGTGGCTTGGTCGTACCATGAGCGCAGGTCAAACGATTGCCACGCTCGAAGCCGGTCGTCCTGAAATCAGACGCTCACTGGATCGCGCGCAGGAGTTTTTGGCGCTTGTCGCAATGCTTTCAGTTCTGATTGCCGCTGTCGCGGTCGCGTTGGGGGCAAGACGCTTTGGTCAGCGCCACCGCAGTAGCGTAGCGGTCATGCGTTGCCTTGGTGCGACCCAAGCAAAGGTCACTGCCATTTTATTGGGCGAATTTGTACTGACGGGTTTGTTGGCATCGCTGATCGGCTTGATGCTGGGGTGGTTTGGACAGGCCTTGATGGTGCAAGCGCTCGGCGGTTTAATTGGAGCAGATTTACCTCAGGCCGGCATTGAGCCAGCCTTACAAGGTTTGTTTGCCGGCCTTTGGCTTTTACTCGCGTTTGCTTGGCCACCACTCAATGGTTTACGTCTTGTGCCGCCCTCGCAGATTTTACGTTCGCAGCAAGACTCAATTCCTTTACAGAGCGTGTTCGGCTATCTCCTTGGGCTATCAGGATTTTCGGTATTGATGTGGTGGGTGGCCAACGATATTAAGCTTGGAATCGGACTGGCGGTTGGTTTCTTCGCTGCAGCCTCGCTTTTTGCCGGTTTAGGAATGATCGTATTGTGGGTCTTATCAGGTTTTAGGGAGCGTCTCAAATCTTTCCCTGTCTTGCGTTTTGCCTTGGCAGGTGTGGTGCGTCGACGCGGGGCGACAATCGCACAAACGAGCGCCTTGGCGATTGGAATGATGGCGATTCTTTTATTGACAATTGTGCGCACAGATTTGCTTGCAGGCTGGCAGCGCACACTTCCCGCTGATGCGCCAAATCGTTTTTTGATCAATATTCAGACGGATCAAGTGCCAAGTATTGAAAAAGTGTTGAGCGAGGCTGGACTCACGCAAGTCAGGCTTTCCCCGATGGTACGTGGTCGGTTTGTCGCACTCAATGATCGGGAAGTCTCCGCAGAGGATTACGACAATGCTCGGGCCCAAAGATTCATTGAGCGCGAGTTTAATTTGTCCTATGCCAATCGCCTCGCCGAACCTGGACAGATTGTCGCGGGTCGTGATTTAAACGCAGACCGCCCGGAGGTATCACTTGAAATCGGACTGGCTAAGACGCTTAAACTCAAAGTCGGCGATATGCTGGATTTTGACGTTGCCGGTGAAAAAATTCGCGTCGAAGTCACAAGCATTAGGAAAGTGGATTGGGACTCAATGCGTGCGAATTTCTTTGCCATCACAACGCCAGCGGCCCTCAAGCAAGCACCTCAAACTTGGATGACTGCCTTTTATTTACCGGCTGATCGCATCACGGTCACACAAGACTTAGTCAAAGAGTTTCCCAACCTGTCTGTTTTTGATGTGGGCGCAATTTTGAGCCAACTGCAAAGCATTCTCGACAAAGTCTCTATCGCTGTACAGGGACTGTTTTTGTTTTCCGTATTCGCAGGTGCAATAGTTCTAGCCGCGGCTTTATCGGCCACGCGCGATGAGCGTGTGCGTGAAGCGGCTTTACTGAGAGCATTTGGTGCAACGCGACGTCAGCTCGCAGGTGCCCAACGTATTGAGCTTCTCGCAGTCGGTGCGCTGGCTGGATTGTTGGCTGCAAGTGGCGCGACGCTTGCAGCGTGGGCCTTATCACATTGGGTCTTTGAATTTGATATGCGCTTTTCTTTGTGGCCCTGGTTGTTGGGACTATCGGTCTGTATGTTGGGTGCTTGGTGTGCCGGTGCGATCGTGCTGAGAGGCGTGTTAAATACGCCGCCCCTGACAATTTTGAGACACCATGCCTAAGCGCCCATTCCTTCATACAGGCGACCCGAATGACGCAAACTGAACAACAAGCCAAGCTCGAAGGGCCCTCAGTGTTTGAGATTTTGGGTGGTGAGCCTGGGGTTCGACGTTTGGTCGATCGTTTTTACGATTTAATGGAAATCGATGCAGACCTCAAACTTTTGCGTGAAGTTCATGGTGCGAGTTTGGCTTCGGCACGCGACAAATTATTCTGGTATTTGTGTGGCTATTTTGGCGGTCCCCAACTCTACATCGAGCGTTTCGGTCACCCCCGGCTGCGTGCACGGCATCTGCCTTTTTCGATCGGGATTGCTGAGCGCGATCAGTGGTTGCTGTGCATGGCGCGTGCAATGAAAGACTTAGATTACCCCGAACCCCTTTTGGATAAAATGCTTGAAATATTCTTTGGGGTGGCGGATTGGATGCGAAATCGTGACGGTTGAGTCCACACTTGTTGATCGATGGTTTTGTGTCGATGATGCGCTAGCTGAAAGTATGGGGACTGAGGCGTCAATTTGGGACTGTTTTGATCCTCTGAAGCCTAGTTTGGATGCGCGTCAGGTGACGGATGGGGGGCGCGCAGCCGCCTGGTTTGTAAGAGTTGGTGTTTTTGATGCCGTACTCCGACAGTATCGCCGTGGTGGTGTGGTCGCCAATTTCATAAAAAGCAGCTATCTCTGGACCGGATTTGCACACACGCGATCCCGCCAAGAGTTTGATCTTTTACTCACCCTTTGGCGGCTCGGCTTGTCCGTGCCACGCCCCCTAGGTGCGGCGGCTTGGCGACATGGTTTGGTCTACCGGGCGGCCTTACTGACACAGCGTATTCCTCACGCCAAGTCCCTTGCGCACTGTTTAGACCTCGAGACCTGGCGGCGTGCGGGCGTTGCCATTGCAGACATGCACCAGTTGGGTGTTTGGCATGCAGATCTGAATGTCTACAACGTTTTGTTTGATGATCAAGCGAAAGTTTGGCTCATAGACTTTGATCGAAGTCGGCTAATGGCTTTTTTGACTCCTGCTCAGCGTACGCAGAATCTTTCTCGTCTTTTGCGTTCACTTAAAAAGTTATCCTTAACGCAACACCGTGAGTATTGGTTAGCGCTTAGCGACGCCTACCAAGAGCATTGGCGAGCCTTTGAAAGATTAGAATAGAACACACCATCAAACCACTGATAAAAATAGGAATGCGATGCCTGTCAAACTCTATGGACTAGCCAAGTGCAGCACTTGCATCAAGGCGAGGGCTTGGCTCGATGCCCAAGGAATCTCGCATGTGTTTCAGGACTACCGCGATACACCCATCGATCCCTCTACACTCAAAGCATGGGCTCAAACGCTTGGCGGCTGGGAAAAACTGGTTAACCGAGCTTCGATGACTTGGCGCAATCTGGATGAGAGTCTGAAAACACCCGCCTCAGACAAAGAATGGCTGTCTCTCGTAGCGCTTTATCCTGCCTTAATTCGACGACCCGTGACGGTGTATGCCGATCATTCTGTCACAGTTGGTTTCAATGAAAAACGCTATGCTGAAAAATTAGGTCAAGCTTGATAGACTTAATCACCCTCAATGACGCTGCTGTACTTCTGCCGTTCATCGCGGTAGCCACTTGTTTGGCCGTCCTGTTATCGCTGCTGGCGTGGTTGCGTGCAGGTCGCGCGCAGATTGCCCCCCCGGATGCTAGGCTGGATCAAATTGTTTCTGGTCAAGAGCGACTTGAGCGTGGCTTAAGGACTGAACAAGCGGAGACGCACCGACAGTTGCGCGCCGAACTGGCGGAGTCTTCACGCGCACTGAGGTTAGAGCTCGCACAGAGTGATGCAGAGTTTCGTGCAGCGATGGCGCGCGATGCTGCGACTGGGCGAGGTGAGAGTGCCGAATCGCTCAATCGTTTCGCTGCCGGCTTTGCCGAGCAATTACAAACCTTGATTCAAACCAACGAGCGCCGCATTGCTGAGCTCCGTGTGGCGGTCGAAGACCGCTTGTTATCCCTTCAGACCGAAAATTCTGCCAAGCTTGATGAGATGCGAAAAACCGTGGATGAAAAACTTCACGCCACCTTAGAGTCTCGCTTGACCGAGTCTTTTAAACAAGTGTCTGATCGCCTGGAATCCGTCCAAAAAGGCCTCGGGGAAATGCAGACGCTCGCTGCAGGGGTTGGTGATCTCAAACGTGTGCTGACCAACGTCAAGACACGTGGTACCTGGGGTGAGGTTCAGCTCGCACGCTTGATCGAGGACAGCATGACGCCCGATCAGTATGCGCAAAACATCAAGACTGTTCCAGGTAGTGATGCCCAGGTAGAGTTTGCGATCCGTTTGCCGGGCCAAGGGCTCCTGGACCAACCCGTTTGGTTGCCGATCGATGCCAAGTTTCCCAAAGAAGAATACGAGCGCCTGATGGATGCGCATGAAAACTCTGATCGTGAGGGTATTAAGGTTGCGGGAGCCGCCTTGGCGCGAGCGGTCGAGCTGCAAGCCAAAACTATTGTGGCCAAATACGTTTCACCTCCACACACGACTGATTTTGCGATTATGTTCTTGCCGAGCGAAAGCTTGTATGCCGAGGTACTGCGCCAGTCTGGCCTCCTCGATAAACTGCACGACTTGCGCGTCAACGTCGCTGGACCTGCCAACCTCGCCGCCTTACTCAACAGCCTGCAAATGGGATTCCGAACCCTTGCGATTCAGGAGCGCTCCTCCGAGGTTTGGCAAGTGTTACGTGCCGTTAAAACAGAGTTTGGTAAATTCGGTGATACCTTGACCAATGTCAAAAAATCTCTCGACAGTGCCAGCAATAAAATTGGCCAGACAGAGTCTCGAACTCGCGTAATGTTGCGCAGTCTTAAAAGCGTCGAGGCGATGCCCGAGGATCAAGCGCGTGCTGTGTTCGCTTTAGAGTCTGGGGAGGTTGAGCATCTAGATACCGAGGATACGCAGCCTGCGGACACAGACTCTACACAAGACAAATAATTCATAAACAGGAACCTTACATGCTTTCGCAACAAGATCTTAAACAACAAGCCGCCGAGGCTGCCTTGGTGTTCATCGAACCACTCTTGACAACGCAGGCGGTGATCGGTGTCGGTACGGGCTCGACTGCAGATTTGTTTATTGATGGTTTAGCAAAGTATCGCAGTCGGTTTCGTGCTGCGGTCGCGAGCTCAGAGCGCAGCGCTAAGAGGCTGTCTGAGCTGGGTATCCTCGTATTGGACCTCAACGAGGTAGAGACTTTGGCAGTCTATGTGGATGGCGCCGATGAAATCAATCACCAACTCCATATGATTAAAGGAGGAGGTGGGGCGTTGACACGTGAAAAAATCGTCTCTTCTGTCGCCAAACAGTTTGTCTGCATCGCTGATGAAAGCAAGTTGGTAGAGAGACTAGGTCAATTCCCTTTGCCGATCGAGGTTCTTCCGATGGCGCGCGAGGCGGTAGCACGCGTTGCTCAGCAAATTGGTGGTAATCCAGTTTTGCGTGAGGGTTTCATTACCGATAATGGTAATCAAATCTTAGATATTCATGGCTTGACGATCAACAATGCGCCAGAGATGGAGCGGCAAATCAACAACGTGCCTGGGGTGGTAACAAATGGTTTATTCGCCCTGCGTCCTGCTGATGTCGCGTTGCTAGCGACTCAGCAAGGTATTCATCGTTTAGGCTAGACCCAGGCTAGATGGCTGGAAGCTTTAGGACCGTTATGCCGAAGGAGGCACAAAACCCTGTGCCTCGACATCAATATCTTCAAACAAATATTTTTCCATTTGATCTTTAAGATATTTGCGTGCGCGCGCATCGGCGAGGTTGAGGCGGTTTTCGTTGACCAGACGTGTCTGGACGTCTAACCAATCTTTCCAAGCCTGTTTGGAAATGCTGTGCCAGATTTTAGTACCCATGTCACCCGGGTAAGGAGGAAACTCTAAGCCTTCGGCTTCTTGTTTCAGCTTGATGCATTGAATGGTGCGAGTCATGTTTTTGTATCCTGTTTAGAGCGTATTTAATCTGATTGTAGGGTGTTTGAGTCTGTGGCGACGCTTATAGCCCTAGGCCTCACAGACGTTTGATGAAAATCAGACTGTTGCGCGACCGGTTGTAATGCGCTTGTTTTTCTTTTGGCAGGTCCGCCACACCTCCCTGAACAAAGCCGCGCTTGATAAACCAATGCGAGGTCCGGGTCGTCAGCACAAACAAACGCTTAGCACCGTAGGCACGCGCGCGAGACTCCATGTGCCGCAAGAGGATTTCGCCCTCGCCAGTACCTTGCCACTCTGGGTGCACAATCAGACAAGCCATTTCAGCCATCTGGTCTTTTGGATAATCAATGAGGGTCGCACAAGCGTAAATCACGCCGTCATGTTCTAAAACCGTAAAGTTCTCGACTTCGCGCTCAATCACCGCGCGCCCACGTGGCACAAGCGTGCCGTCTTGTTCGAGAGGCTCAATTAACTGCAAAATCGCGCCCACGTCATCAATCGTCGCTGACCGCAGATCATCCAAAGTATCTTCGACCACCATGGTCCCCACACCGTCATGGGTAAATATTTCAAGTAACACCACGCCATCCATGGAAAAGGGAATCAGGTGAGCGCGTGTGACACCACGTTTGACGGCGCGTGAGGCGAACTGTAAATAATAGGCGGTGCTTTCATCCACATCACCTGCAGCGAGTAACGCATCCGCATCGAGTCGGGCGAGTTCGGTGTCGACCGTGCCATCTGGTGACAACACGCCAGGCGTTTCAGTCAGAAAAATCAGCTTTTCAGCCCTCAGCTTGGTCGCCACGCTGGTAGCGAGTTCTTCCATGGAGAGACTAAAGGCTTCTCCCGTGGGAGAAAACCCCAGAGGTGACAACAATACAATTGAGCCACGTTCGATCGCAAAGCGCAGCGCATCGACGTCAATCTTACGGACTTGACCCGTGTGCTTGTAGTCGACGCCGTCAATGATGCCAGTTGGACGCGCTGTGACAAAATTACCTGAGATCACACGAATTTGCGCGTGAGACATGGGGGTATTGGGCAGTCCCTGACTAAAAGCTGCTTCGATATCCAGACGAATTTCGCCTGCAGCCTCTTTGGCGCACTCCAAGGCATCGGCATCGGTAGGCGCGCGTCCCCTGCCAAATTGTTGACTAAAACCTTTTAGGCGGAGTTGCTCGTTGACTTGAGGACGCGAACCATGCACCAAGACAAGCTTGATGCCCAGAGCAGACAACAAAGATAAATCTTGGACCAAGGCGTTGAGCGCGTTGGCATGCACCAATTCACCCCCAAAGGCCACCACAAAGGTTTTTCCTCGAAAAGCATGGACGTAGGGAGCAACCTCTCTAAACCAGCGAACAAACTGCGGTGCTGCAAATTCAGGCGCTTCCTGAGCGGAAACTGTGGCGTCTGCATGGATGTTTGAGGATTCCTGAGCGGATCCAATTTCTGCTTTTTTTGTGTCTGGCATAGTGGCTTGTGTTGTCAACCTCGTGAGCGCTGTGAGTATTAAAGATAAATTTTATAATAAGCTGTTACTCGGATTAGAAAATATGCCCGAATCAAAGCGCTTAGACGACAACACGTCGGAAAGCGTCGTCATTTCCCAACGCCAGCCCCCCAAGATCATCTATCCAGAGGATTTGCCGGTCAGCGCGCGTCGCGAGGAAATCTCGCGCGCGATCGCCGCCCATCAGGTGGTGATTGTGAGTGGCGAAACGGGTTCTGGTAAAACGACCCAGTTACCCAAGATATGCCTGGAGTTAGGCCGCGGCTTGAAAAAAATGATTGGCCATACCCAGCCCAGGCGTTTGGCGGCCAGCTCGGTGGCGCGCCGTATTGCAGAGGAGCTGCAAACCCCCTTGGGTGATTGGGTCGGCTATCAAGTTCGTTTTCAAGACCGCAGTAGCGCCCAGACAGCCATCAAGCTCATGACGGATGGCATCTTGCTTGCCGAATCCCAGCGCGATCCCTTACTTAAGCGCTATGACACCATCATTATCGATGAGGCCCACGAGCGCAGCCTGAATATTGATTTTTTGTTGGGCTATTTACGTCAGTTGTTACCGCGCCGTCCGGATCTCAAGCTCATTATTACGTCCGCCACGATTGATGCGGGAAGCTTTGCACGTCATTTTGCGGACAAAAAGGGAGCTCCGGCTCCTGTCATCGAGGTATCCGGACGTTTATATCCTGTCGAGGTTCGTTACCGTCCTGTGTTGAATCCTGTGCTCGAAGAGGGTGCGACGGGAGGCACTCCGCCTCAAACAGGACTTTCAGAGCGTAGTTTGGCGCGCGATGAGGAGCGAGACCTTATCAATGCGCTGGTTGAGGCTGTAGACGAATGCGCACGGGTCGGGCCGGGCGATGTTTTGGTGTTTTTGCCAGGTGAGCGCGAGATTCGTGAGTGCGCCGAGGCGTTGCGCAAACATCATCCGCCAGGCACTCAGGTGCTGGCGTTATTTGCGCGTTTATCTCAAGACGAGCAGGAGGAAATTTTCCGACCTCGAACCAGCGCACGCCGGATTGTGCTTGCGACCAACGTCGCTGAGACCTCGCTGACAGTCCCTGGCATTCGCTTTGTGATTGACAGCGGTCTTGCAAGGGTCAAACGCTACTCTTGGCGTAACAAAGTTGAGCAACTCCGCATCGAGCCGATCAGTCAGGCCTCAGCGAACCAGCGTGCGGGTCGATGCGGTCGATTGGGGCCCGGCGTCTGTATCCGACTCTATGACGAGCAGGATTTCAAAGATCGCGCAGCCTTTACAGACCCAGAGATTTTACGGTCCTCCCTAGCCAGCGTGATTTTGCGGATGAAGGCTTTACGCCTTAACGATATAGAAACCTTTCCGTTTGTCGATCCGCCTAGTGGGCGTGCGATTGCTGATGGCTATCACTTGTTACAAGAGCTTGGGGCGATCGATCCTGATGCAGATCAGCCCGATGCGTTGACGGAAACAGGTAAAAGTTTGGCCAAACTTCCGGTTGACCCGCGTTTAGGCAGAATGATTTTGGCTGCACGTGATCAAAATTGTTTGTCTGAAATGTTGATCATTGCCTCCGCACTCTCGGTGCAAGATCCGCGAGACCGGCCCATGCACGCGCGCGAAGCCTCAGACCAAGCACACGCAAAATTCTCTGATGATGCCTCTGAGTTTGTCACCTATGTCAAGCTCTGGAACTGGTACCACGAACAGGTCAAGCACAAAGAGTCACAGCGTAAGCTCGTCGCTTTACTTCGCACTCAATATCTCTCGCCCTTGCGTCTTCGGGAGTGGCATGACATTCATAGCCAGTTGATGTCCTTGGTAGGGGAGCAGGGTTGGCGTCTCAACAAGACCGAAGCGACCCATGAACAGATTCACCTCGCTTTGTTATCAGGTCTACTTGGAAACCTTGGTTTTAAGTCCGAAGAGTCGGGCCACTTCATGGGTGCAAGGGATATTCGCTTTTGGATTCATCCAGGTTCTCGTTTGCTCAAGAAAGCAGGGAAATGGATTGTGGCCGCCGAGTTGGTGGACACCAGCAAGCTTTACGCACGTTGTGTTGCCAAGATCGACCCAAAGTGGGTGGAGCGTGTGGCCGGTCACCTTCTCAAGCGTTCATGGAGCGACCCACGCTGGGAACGCAAGCTCGGGCAGGTGGTCGCCAATGAAAAGGCAACGCTATATGGTTTGACGATTTATTCTGGCCGGCGTGTTCACTTCGGCCCGATTGCTCCGGAGCAGGCTCGGGAGATTTTTATCCTACAGGCCTTGATACCCGGCGACATCGATAGTCCCTTACCGTTTTTAGCCCACAACCGCAAACTGATTGCGCAGATTGAAAAGCTTGAACACCAGACGCGAAGACCCGATATTTTGGTGGACGATGCACTCATTCAAGCGTTCTATGACAAGTTATTACCTGCAGATATTCATCAGACCGCAACGCTCGAACATTGGGTCAAGGGCCTATCAAAAGAGCACGCTCAACAATTGATGCTGACGCGGGACGCTTTGATGCGGCACGAAGCAGCAGGTGTCACGACAGAGGTGTTCCCAAAGTTTTTTGAATGGCAGGGCGTGCGTCTCGCAATCGACTACCATTTTGAGCCTGGTTCGCCCAAGGACGGCGTGACAGTGACTATCCCACTTTATTTTCTTAATCAGGTCGATCCAGCGCGTTGCGAGTGGCTAGTCCCCGGGATGCTAAAGGAAAAAGCCCAGCTGTTACTCAAATCACTTCCCCAAAAAGTCCGGCGTCATTGCGTGCCATTACCAGATTACGCGGCAGGTTTTTACGAGCGGTGGTACGACCGGCTTGAGCAGCCAACGTGTGGACTGACTGACGCGTTGATTCAGGATATTTGGCAGACACTCAAAATACGTCCTCTCGTGACAGACTTTAAACCGGAGACTTTGCCTGCCCATTTGTTCATGTCTTTCAAGATCGTCGACGAACACGGTCGGATGTTGGTGGCCGGGCGTAACTTGGCGCAGATCAAAGCAGAGTTGGGCAAGCAAGCTCAGGCGACGTTTCAAAAATTTGCGACCCACGATCAGAGTGTCGCGAGTGTCTTATCGCAAGATGAAATTACGGAGTGGAATTTTGGCAAACTCCCTGAGCTCATGGAAATTCGTCGTAAAGATCAAGTCGTCGTAGGTTATCCGGCTCTGGTTGAACGCGCTGCGGCTTGCGCGCTGGATGTATTCGATGATCCCCAAGTCGCTTTGCAGGCGCATCGACGCGGTTTAGTGCGTTTGTTTAGGTTAGCGTTACGTGAGCAGGTTAAATTTCTCGAGAAAAATCTGCACGAGTTGACCAAAATGGGCATGCTTTATCTGCAGCTAGGCACTCAAGAGCAGCTGAGAGACCAGATTATTGATTGTGCGTTGATCGGTGCCTGTCTTGCAGAGCCATTGCCTCAGGACGCCGAGAGTTTTGAGGCCAGGCGCCAAGAGGCTAAAACTAAGCTCGGGTTGTTAGCCCAAGAGGTCGCGCGCGTAACTTTTGCGGTGCTGGACGGTTGGTCTACCGCGCAGCGCAAGCTCCCGCAAGCCAAAGCCAATGTGCAAACATACGCAGACATACAGCAACATCTATTACAGCTCGTCCCCGCTCGATTTGTGGTGGATACGCCCTATACCCAGCTCGTTCATCTGCCACGCTATCTCAAAGCTGCGATCGCGCGCATTGACAAACTTAAGTCAGATCCTGCACGAGATCTGCGTCTGATGTCGGAGATGGCGCCTGTGTTAAATCAGTACGTGCGCGCACGCAGCGCGCTCAAGGGCGCACCAGATGCGGGTCTTGAGGAGTTTCGTTGGATGTTGGAGGAGTTGCGAGTGGCGCTGTTTGCTCAGGAGTTGCGAACACCCATGCCCGTTTCGGTCAAACGCTTACAAAAAACTTGGGAAGCGATGCAGCGTTGAGTCAGAGCAAACCATTTACCAGATAATAAACAATATAACCGCCAGAGCAATCAAGCAAAACTTAGTTGCTTTGTATGCTGTGCGGTTGGCTTTTTTGAACGCTCGACGTTTTTGATCGATGATCCAGTGGTAATGCGTGAGTTGGTTGACCCAACCTGTTTGATCGGTTTCTGCGTTCGGTGAGCTCGCGGCCGACATGAAGACTTTGCCGAACCAGTGATTAAAACGTTGAGCCCAACGCCAAATCAGTGGACGTTCAACATCACAAAACAAGATGATGCGGTTCTTATCTGTCTTGTTATAGGCATCATGCACATAAGTTTCATCAAAAATCACGCCCTTGCCATCTCGCCAGCTATGACGAATACCATCAACATCGATGTAACAAAGATCATCGTTTGGCGTCACCAAACCCAAGTGATAACGTAAGGAACCTGCAAAAGGGTCGCGATGGGGATTGAGCTGTCCGCCAGGTGGCAACTCAGCAAACATGGCCGCCTTGACTGACGGGATTTGATTTAGCAGAGCGACTATTTTTGGGCAAAGTGCATCAGCAGAAGGGTGTTTTGCGTCGTACCACTTCAGGTAAAAGCGTTTCCAGCCATATTTGAAAAAAGAATTAAAACCAATGTCATTATGTAACTCTGGCGCTTTGATTTCACGCATACTAGCCAAGTGCAAGGCTTCGTCTCGGATCACTTCCCAATTATCCGAAAGCAGCTTGAGTTCGGGCATGGCGCTCGTAGGGATATAGGGCGAGGTTGGTACCCGGGAAGTCAGCACCATCAAGGCGTTGATCGGCGCAAAAATGATTGAGTGGTCCAAGAATTGTCGGCCGAGCGGAAGCCTGACGCGGCCGCGGAAATGCGCGAAGAGCACCGCACTAATCCAAATGGCCAACACAATCCATTTCATGCTGAGTTCCGTTTAAAACCGTTGTATAACATGGGTGCTCCACGAGACCCGAGTCCATCACTAAGTGTAACTATATTCGACCGAACAATAGGTACAATTGATCAATGTCAGAAAGCGTCCAAACACAACCATTCGTCCACTTGCGTGTCCATTCCGAATTCTCGGTCGTGGACGGTACTGTGCGCATCCCAGCGCTCATCGAACGAGTCTCGCAACTCGGACAACCAGCGGTTGCACTGACTGACCTGTCAAACCTTTTTGGGTTGATCAAGTTTTACAAAGAAGCCCGCTCAGCAGGTATCAAGCCCATTGCTGGCTGTGATGTCTGGCTGACCAATGACGATGACCGCGAAAAACCGCATCGTATTTTACTGCTTGTCGCCAGCCGCAAGGGATATTTAGCATTGTGTGAATTGCTCACGCGTGCATGGCTTGCCAATGCCCACCGCGGTCGGGCGGAGATGCGTCGCGAATGGCTGGTGGATGCGAAAGGTTTGATTGCTCTTTCTGGTGCCCGCGGGGGAGATGTGGGTCAGGCTCTGATCGCTGGCAATACTGAATTGGCGCGTGCTTGCGCGATGCACTGGAAGGGTCTGTTTCCGGGGGCCTATTACATTGAGCTGCAGCGGACCGAAGCCGAGGCCGATCAGTCATATTGCAGAGCAGCACTCGCGTTAGCTGCAGAATGTGGGCTGCCGGTGGTGGCCACGCATCCCGTTCAGTTTTTAGGTCCTGAGGACTTCCAGTCGCATGAAGCGCGTGTTTGTATTTCAGAAGGTGAAATTCTCACCAATCCTCGTCGTCCCCGTCATTTCACACCCGATCAGTATTTGCAGTCGACTCAGGCGATGGTTGAGCGCTTCAGTGACGTTCCTTCGGCCTTGGCCAATGCTGTCGCGATCGCTCAGCGTTGCAACCTGACGCTTGTGCTCGGACAGCCTCAGCTCCCTAATTTTCCAACACCCGAGGGTGTTTCGCTCGACGACTATCTGATTCAGCTTTCAGAAATTGGGCTCGAAAAGAGGATGTCGCAGTTATTCCCTGATTCTGAGGAGCGGGCGCTTGCCATGCCCCAGTACGCTGCGCGCTTGGCACTTGAGTGCCAGACCATTATTAAAATGGGTTTTCCTGGATATTTTTTGATTGTTCAAGACTTTATCAATTGGGGCAAAAATAACGGTGTGCCTGTGGGCCCAGGTCGAGGTTCCGGTGCCGGCTCGCTCGTCGCCTATTCGCTTGGTATTACCGATCTGGATCCGATCCGTTATGACCTCCTGTTTGAACGTTTCCTCAACCCAGAACGGGTGTCGATGCCTGACTTCGATATTGATTTTTGTCAGGATAATCGCGAGCGCGTGATTGAGTACGTCAAACAAAAATACGGTCGTGAGGCGGTCAGCCAGATTGCGACCTTCGGTACGCTGGGTGCTAAAGCGGTGGTACGTGATGCAGGTCGCGTTCTGGACATGCCCTACATGTTGTGCGACGGATTGTCCAAACTCATCCCACATAACCCCGCTGACCCTTGGACGCTTGACCGTGCACTCAAAGACGAGCCTTCTTTCAAAGCGCGCTACGAGACCGAAGAAGAGGTCCGTGCGCTCGTGGATCTCGCGCGACCTCTAGAGGGGCTGACACGAAACGTAGGGATGCATGCGGGTGGGGTATTGATTGCGCCTGGCAAGTTGACTGATTTCTGCCCGCTGTATTGTCAGCCTGGGCAGGAGGGGAGTGCCGTTTCACAGTTCGATAAGGACGATGTCGAAGCCGCTGGTCTTGTAAAGTTCGACTTTCTCGGCTTGCGTAACCTGACGATTTTGGATTGGGCCGTTCGTTTTGTGCGCGCCTTCAATCCGACCATGCGCGATTTCGACATCATGTCGCTTTCGCTCGAAGATCCTGCTACTTACCAGATTTTGTGCGACGCCAATACGACCGCTGTTTTTCAGCTCGAATCGCGCGGCATGAAAGAATTGCTAAAAAAACTCCGCCCCAATACGTTCGAAGACATCGTGGCCGTGTTGGCGCTGTTTCGTCCAGGTCCCCTTGAGTCGGGCATGGTGGATGACTTTGTCAACCGCAAGCATGGACTTGCCTCGGTAGACTATTTCCATACTGATCTGGAACACACGCTTAAAAGTACTTACGGCGTGATTGTGTACCAAGAGCAGGTGATGTTGATTTCACAGATTATCGGTGGTTACTCCTTGGGGGGTGCGGATCTGTTGCGTCGTGCCATGGGTAAGAAAAAAGCCGAAGAAATGGCGGCCCACCGAGAGTTGTTTGAACAAGGTGCTATTAAAAAGGGCTATGACGCCAAACTTGCGGTCAAGCTCTTTGATTTGATGGAGCTGTTTGCGGGCTACGGTTTTAACAAATCTCACTCGGCTGCCTATGCGTTGATTGCGTATCAGACCGCCTGGCTCAAGGCCCACCATCCTGCCGAATTTATGGCGGCGACGTTATCGTCTGATATGGATGACACCACCAAGGTCCAGACGTTCTGGAGAGATAGCCTAGCCAACGGTATCAAAGTGTTACCGCCTGATATCAATGCGTCTGGCTACCGTTTTGAGCCTGTCATGGACGAGCACGCCGCCAAAGGCTTGCCGCCCCGCACGATTCGTTACGGCATGGGCGCAGTCAAGGGCACAGGTCAAGGTGCAGTGGAGGAGATACTGCGTGCAAGGGCTGAGAGTCCTTTCGTTTCTCTGTTTGATTTTTGTCGACGGATTGACCGGCACTCTGTCAATCGCCGAAGTATTGAGGCGTTGATTCGTGCAGGTGCTTTCGACCTCATCGAATCCAATCGCGCCGCATTGTTAGCTTCTCTTGCCACCGCCCTCGAGGCCGCAGAGCAGGCAGCGCGCAGTGCCAACCAAGTTTCTTTATTTGGTGATGATGGCGCAGGTGTCGTGGAGAGCGAGCTTGCGCAATGCGCGCCATGGGATCTGCATACACGTCTGTCAGAGGAAAAGCTTGCACTCGGTTATTTTTTCAGCGGTCATTTGTTTGATGCGTGGCGCACTGAGGTGCGGCATTTTGTGAGTAAACCTCTTAATCGTCTCGAACCTTCACGCGATGTGCAGTGGGTGGCTGGCGTGATTTCCGGATTGAGAACCATGATGACGCGCCGGGGGAAAATGTTGTTTGTCGTCCTCGATGACGGCAGCGCACAGGTCGAAGTTGCTGTGTATGCTGAGATGATGGAGCAGCACCGCGATCGTCTGCGAGAGGATCAGCTCCTAATTGTGCAGGCAAAAGTCACCAATGACGAATACTCTGGTGGTATGCGCGTGGTCGCTGAGCATATCTATGACTTGCAACTTGCTCGCGAAGCACGTGCCAAGGCGTTACGCATTCGACTCAACGGTAATGCGGATGCTGCGATGCTCAAACGCGTCCTAAAGCCGTTTCGTGTAGCATCTGAGCAAGGCACGCCTGGCACACCCGTTGAAATTCAGTATGCAACAGGCTCCGCCTCCTGCACCATCAGGCTCAATGAGTCATGGCGGGTAAGGCTGTCCGATCACCTCGTTGAACAGTTAGTGGGATGGACCTCTGCGGGAGACGTCGAAGTTGCTTATAAGTAAAGATCAACCCCTGCGCATCATGCATTCTGAGGCTGCGACCAATTTTGGTGGGCAGGAGCATCGTATTTTTAAAGAAATGCTCGCAATGCGAGACGCAGGTCATCACCTTGAAGCAGTTTGTCAACCTCATGCCAAGCTCACTCCGCGTCTCAAGAACGAAGGGTTTGTTGTGCACACCATGGAGATGGATGGCTATCGCAACTTTTTCCGCGCTGTTGCCTCCTTGCGGGGCATCTTAAAGCGGGGGCGTTTTGATGTGCTCAACACGCATAGTCGACGCGATACGATTATTGCTGCCACGGCGGGTCGTTTAGCCAAGACGCCTCTGATTGTTCGCACGCGCCATCTGGCCAATCCAGTGAACTCTTTACTCTCTTATACATGGTTGCCGCATTGCGTCACAACGGATAGCGAATTTGTGCGCAAGCAACTCATTGAAAAAGGGGTGCCCCCCGAACGCGTTGAAACGATTTACACCCCTGTGCTACCTGAGGTTGCAGTCGAGCGTTCAACGTTGCGTGAGGAGATAGGCTTGCCTGACGATGCGATCTTGGTAGGGTGTGTCGCAGTAATGCGACCCCATAAAGGTCACCGCGAACTCATTGAGTCGATGGCGCCTTTGTTTGTGCAGCGACCTCATCTTCATCTTGTGATCGTAGGCTCCGGAGAGCCCGTATTCCAGCAGGTCAGTGCGCTCGTGCAACGCTTAAATCTTCAGGGACGCGTGCATTTGTTGGGCCGGCGCGAAGACATCAGCAATCTCATGGCGGGGTTTGATCTCTTTTGTCTGGCCACCAGGCGCGAGGCCAGCGGCATGGTGTTTCTAGAGGCTGCAAGTGCGCGTTTGCCCGTGGTTGCAACAGCCGTAGGCGGGGTTCCCGAAATGCTAGAAGACGGTCGCACCGGTCTTTTAGTCAAGCTCGATGATGTCGAGAGTCTTCAAAAAGCTTTACTTAAATTAATTGACAGCCCAGTTTTGCGCAAGCAAATGGGTCAAGCGGGTTATGACCGCATTTGGAATAATCTTGTCTCGGAGTTTACGCCTGAGGCACTGGTTCGCCACACAGAAGTTTGTTATCGAACATGGCTACATGGTCGAACTCGCGGTTCAGGCAGGCATAATATTCACCATGGATAATGTCTCTCCAAACATTGTGTTGCCTCTTTCGGTGATCATCATCACCAAAAACGAGGCGCGCCATATCGCGGCATGCTTGCAGTCGGTTAGCTTTGCCGCTGAAATCATTGTTGTCGATTCAGGTAGCACAGACGGGACGATTGAGATCGCGCGTCAGCATGGCGCGGTGGTGCATCAGTCGGCTGATTGGCCCGGCTTCGGTCCTCAAAAAAATCGAGCCCTTGCTTTAGCTACGCAGTCGTGGGTGTTGTCGATCGATGCGGATGAAAGAGTCACGCCCGAGCTCAAGCGTGAAATGATTGAGACCTTGGCGGCCCCTTTATATGAGGGCTATTTTGTCCCGCGATTGTCGGAGTTGTGTGGCCAACCTATCCGTCACAGTGGCTGGTGGCCGGATTATGTTTTACGACTGTTTCTTCGCGATAAGGGTCGCTTTACTCAGGTGCCTGTGCACGAGCGTGTCGAGGTCAGTGGTCAAACCTCCAGGCTTAAAGCTTGTTTGCTCCACTATCCCTATGAGACCTTGGATGCCCTGCTTCTAAAGATGAATCGTTATTCCACCGACGCCGCACAAATGATGTTTGCCAAAGGCAAACGTGCTGGGGTTGCGAGTACCATTGGTCATAGCGTGTGGACATTTGTGCGCATCTACTTATTACGTCGCGGATTTTTGGATGGACGCTATGGCTTTGTTCTCGCAGCGACCGCTGCCGCAGGTAGTTTTTTTCGTTACTCGAAACTGATGATGTTGTGCCGGACTGAGGGTCGGCGCTCAAATCCTGATGACGTGACAAACTGTTCGGGCAGCTCTAAATGAAGATCCTGTTCACGAACTTTCATGGCGGAAACGGTGGCGGACACGTCACCTACATTGTGAACCTTTTGCAAGGACTCGCGGCTGAGCACAATTTGACAGTGGCATCTCCAGACTCAAGCAGGCTGAACAGACTGGCAAGTGAAGTTGAGGGCGTCAAGCTTGTCTCAATGGAGTTCACAACCCGCCCCTCCTCTTGGTTGGGGGCGCGTTCTAGCTTAAGGGCCTTGTTGAAAAAGGAGTGTTTCGACATTGTTCACGTCAACGGTTCAGCGGATCACAAGCAAGTGATGTTGGCATCAATCGGTTTGCACCAGCGACCCAAAATTATTTTTACCAAACATAATGACCATCCTTTAAAGAGTTTTGGCCATTATTTACGGGCGTTTCTAGCGACAGACCACGTGATCGCAGTAAGTGATAATGTAGCCAGTCAGGTGCGCGACTCTGTTTATCGCCACTGTCCTGTCACCACTGTTCGACATGGTGTGGACACAGAGTATTTTTCTCCTGTTTCTCCAACTGAAAAAACATTACTTCGCGCACGTTTTTTAGGCGATGCGATGACCGATAAAATTGTTCTTGGTAGTGTGAGTGGAACGGATCTTGAAAAGGGCTGGCTGGATTTGGTCGCAGCAGTGGCTCAGCTTCCAGAGCCGCTTAAGTCGCGCTTTTTTTTGTTGGTGGCAGGTGATCATCCGAAACAAGCGCTTGTTGCCGAGGTCTCTAAACTCGGCATGCAATCTCAAGTCTACTTCCCTGGCTTATTGGATGATGTTCGACCATTGCTTGCAGCGTGTGATGTGGGTTTCGTGCTGTCCTACCAAGAGGCACTTTCATTTGCTTGCCGAGAGATGATGGCGCTTGGTTTGCCGATGCTGGTTACGCGGGTAGGGGGCTTGCCAGAAAATTTAACCGAGGGCGAAAATGGCTGGATTGTTGAGGCCCGTGATGTTGCGGGTTTGAGCGAGGTTTTACAACAAATTGCCGCTCAGCCTGAACAGCTCCGCGATTTTGGTGTCGCTGCCCGTCAGCATGCGGAGCAATTTTTTAATCTATCTGATTTTGCTGCTCAAACCTTGGCGATTTATCAGCAATGCTACACAACGAACCTTCATCATTCAAATATTAAAAGATGAATACGTCCATTCCAATCCTGATGTATCACCAGGTTGATGTGCCTGCACCGCGTGGTACGCAGTTTCGGGGTTTGACCGTTCATCCCAAGAGTTTTGCCAGGCAAATGCGTTGGATGCATCGGCTCGGCTATCGCGGTTTGAGCATGCGTGACTTGATGCCTTATCTTAAAGGTGAGCAGACTGGTAAAGTGTTCGGCGTGACCTTTGATGATGGCTTTCGTAATGTATCCGTTCATGCTTTGCCTGTTTTGACAGAGTTAGGCTTTACCTCGACCAATTATTTTGTTGCAAACCAATTTGATGGCGGTAATGTCTGGGACGCACAAAATAACGTCCCTTTTGCACCGCTTATGTCAAAAGCTGAGGCAAAAGCCTGGTCTCAGGCTGGCCAAGAAGTCGGTTCCCACACGCTCGATCATGTTCACTTGCCTGAGCTTTCGCTCGAGGAGGCACGAAGACAGATGGTGCAATCGCGTCAAATATTGTCTGAGCTTGTCGACCAAGAGGTCACGGCTTTTTGTTATCCGTATGGACATTTCAATGCAGAGCACGCAGAAATGGCTGCTGCTTCGGGTTATCTGAGCGCGACGACGACGCGACGCGGTTTAGCTGGATCAGAAGACAGCCCTTTTTTATTGCCGCGAGTGGGTATCTGGCGCACAACGCACATGCTGCGCTTTTTTCAAAAATGTTTGACTGGTCACGAGAACCGACGTCGTGGCTGAGCGTTTGCGTATTGCGCTTATTACTGAGCGCTTTGGTCAAAAGTTTGGCGGTGCAGAGGCGTATGCCGTGCATCTCTTTGAACAGCTGTCACCTCATCATGACGTCACAGTGATTGCGAGAGTGTTCGATCATGCATTGCCTGTCAAGGAAGTTCATGTCCAACAGTGCAAGGGTTGGCCAAGTTGGATACGTGCGTTACATTTTGCGTATTGGAGCCTCAAGCTAACAAAAAAAGAAACAGGCTATGACGTGGTGCACACTCACGCGATGGGGCCGGCAGGCGACGTCCATGTGGTGCATGTTGTGCCTGTTAAGTTCCGTCGTTTACATCTGCAGTCAAGTTGGCGTACCCTGCTGAGTTTTTTACAGCCGCGCACATGGGCCTATCTCTGGCTTGAAGCTGCTTCAGTTCGTCCTAAGGCTGGTCGTCACCTTGTGGCGGTATCTCCCAGCGTGCAGGACCAACTATATGTCGCCTATCCTGTGCTTAAACAGGTTGAAATGATTCCTCCTGGTGCGCAGCCCGTTTCTGTTAAGCTCGCAGCGCATACCCAGCAGCGTCATGCATTGCGTGACCAGCTAGGTTGGAAAAAGACAGATGTTGGTTGTTTATTGGTGGCGCGCAATCCCTTAAGAAAAGGTTTAGCCGCTGTCTTACAGTCACTAGAGACGTTACCCGCGCATTACAAGTTTGCGGTTGTTGGTGCCGACTCTCAAGCACGTCTGTTTTTACAGCGTCATCACCCTGCGCTGCATGAGCGGGTCAGCTTGTTAGACCCCGTCTCTGACGTTTCTCCTTTTTATCAGTGTGCAGACATTTATGTGCACCCGACGCTGAGAGATAGTTTTGGGATGGCGCCGCTTGAAGCGATGTCACATGGCTTACCCGTTGTGCTGAGTGCGCCTCAGTACTGCGGTTTTGCGACATTTGTCCAGCATCAATATGACGCTTGGGTACTGGATGACCCAAAAGATGCCAGCGCGCTTACGACTGCCTTGCTTGCTTTGAATCCTCAGCACACACTCGGCGCAACGTTCGTTCAACAGAGTGCTGCCTTGGTACAAGCATTTTCTTGGGAAACTGTTGCAAAACGCTATGAGACACTTTATTTTTCAGTCGTTCAGGCTCGACAAGCACGTTAGAGCCAGCCACGTACCCAGTAGCCAAACAGCCCCATATACTCTTTGATAATCGTTCGGCTTGCTTCGAGACTTCGAAAATGAGGCTGCCAAGGCTCAAGTCCACTATTTAAGGGCAAAACAATTTGTGGCTTACCCCCTGCGGCGGTGACTTGAATGCCTCTTTTTTCTAGACTCGCTAAGGCTCTAGGCATGTGAAGCGCCGAGGTCACCAACAAGGCGCTTTTGAGTTTTTGTCCGCGCATGATGATGTCTGTATAGCGCGCATTCTCATACGTATTTCGACTGTTATTTTCTAAAAGTAAGGCAGAGTCTGGAACCCCGCGTTGCCTTAGCAGCCTGGCAATCATCTGTGCTTCGCTCACTTTGCCATCCAGTGCGCTGCCTGAAATTAAAATCCTAGGTGCCCGACCCGCTAAGTAAAGCGCCTCAGCCAAATCAATCCTGTCCACGGCTGTCGTTCGGTCATGTGACTCAAACCAATTTGCGCGGTTGGCTTGTGTATTACCACCAAAGATCACAATCACGTCAGCCCGAGGCAAGTCACGAGGAAGTTTATAAGGGTGTTGGGACTCGAGCCGACCTCCAAGATACAGTGAGGTGATCGGGAGTGACCATACTAAAACCCATAACAGACCTGCGACAACCAAAAAAACTGCCGTCACGCGAAATTTAAGCGTAACCATTAGCACGGCCAATACGATCAACAGTACGCAGAGGCTCGGCGGATAAAGCAGGATATTTGAAAAAGGGATAGTGGAAAGCAAAGGGTCTGGCTCAGGTTTTAGAGGTCAATAGTATTTGGACGCGTGTCACGACTTCACCTGCCGTCGACCACGCTCCATTTTGCCCCATATTGCAACTCTCGGGGTTCCAGGGGCCCGTTTTATGGGCATCTGTGACGCCAAAAAGGGTGAGTTGACGGGCCCCGGCGGCTGCACATAAATGTGCGACCCCCGAATCGTTACAAATGACCAGAGAGGCCATACGCGTCAGCGCGCAAAAGGCACCTAGATTGAGCGGTCGAATCAGATCTACAGATGGTGCAGCGCGATGCGCCGCAACTTGCTCGCTCTCGGGAGGGCACATCGCAACTTTTACACGATTATTTTGTAAAACGCGCGCCAATGCATCAAAGTGTGGCCAGACCTTTTTTTGACCGCGATGCTGTCCAGTTGCGGTCGGTGCAATCAGCACAAATTGACCCGCTTTTAAGCCTGCGCCTCGTAGCGCAGCGGTTGCTGATTGCTTGTGCTCATTGGTAATAGTTAAGTTTAGCGTACGTGCTAATGGTGTCTGACGCATATCCAAGCCCCAGCTGCTCAGTGCGCGTTGAGTCAGTTCAAACCAAGATTCAACGGCATGCTCAGAATCTGCGGGCTTGCGATAGGCCCATTTCAGAAGGAGTGACCTGCCATCATCGCGCCAACCGGCGCTTTGAATGCCAGCGAGTTTGAACGTCAGTGCACTTGAGAGTGAATCTGGCATGAGCAAGCCATGTTGGTGTGATGGATGCTCTCTTCGCCATTGACGCAAGGCGCTGGCATTCGAGCGAACCGAGTCTGTCATTTCTATAAAGCCTTCTGTCTTGAGGCCCGACAATAAATCCTTTGCCCAGCTGCGGGCACACACGACAAAAGGGACACCCGCCTGAGTCAGTAAGTCTAGGGCAGGCAGGCACATACAGACATCACCGATCCAGTTTGGCAGGCGAATGAAGATGGGAGTCGGACGCTTATTATTGTCTAGCACGATCATTTTGGTGTCAGTTTTAGTTGAGGGAGCTGAGCCGTCTGCGACATGGGTTTGCGCAGACGAGTAAAATTAATAAATTATCTGATTTTAGAGCCTCATGTTGACTTCACCCGCCGGATCAGCTTCTGTTACCTCTCAGTCACTTAAAAACAGTCTGTGGACGCGTATTTATAGTCGCGTTGGCACCTATTGGAAAGGGCTCGTCCTCGCGATTCTGTTTATGGCGGGCGCTGCTGCCACGCAGCCCACTTTGGCTGTCGCAATGAAGCCATTGCTGGATGAGGGTTTTTCTGGCGGCAAGCCCGAATACGTCTGGCAAGTCCCTTTGGTGATTATTGCGTTGATTCTCTTTCGTGGGCTCTGCAACTTTTTTAGTGATTATTTGCTTGCCTGGGTCGCCAACAATGTATTGCTAGGCGTCAGGCGCGATATGTTCGAAAAATTGCTGACCATGCCTGACAGCGATTTCAAAAAAGGCGACACCGGTCGCTTACTCAATCGTTTCACGGTCGATGCCGGAAACGTAACGAGTTATGCGACAGAAGTATTAACCGTGATTGTGCGTGAGTCACTCGTTGTAATCGCAATGATAGGTGTGTTGCTCTATATGTCTTGGGAGCTCACGCTGATCATTTTGGTAACAATGCCGGTTTCAGTATTGATCTCCCGTTCTTTTATTGCCCGTATGCGTCGCATCAATCAAGACACGGTCAACATGAACGCCGAGCTGACGCGGGTGGTGAGTGAGGGCATCGATGGTCAACGGGTCGTCAAGCTATTTGACGGATATGAATTCGAGCGCAGCCGCTTTTCTTATGTGAGCGCACGCCTGCGACGGTTTGATATGCGCGCAGCGACTTCCGATGCTGCGATGTCCCCAATCACTCAGTTGATTACCGCAATCGCCGTGGCGGCGGTCATTGCCGTGGCGCTCAACCAAGCAAATGCTGGGACGCTCACCGTCGGGAGCTTTGCTGCTTTTATGGCGGCCCTCGCGCAAATTTTTGATCCCATCAAACGCCTGACCAAGGTCGCAGGACGCATGCAAAAAATGCTGGTTGCGGCAGAAAGTGTGTTCATTCTCGTCGACCAACCTTCAGAACCAGAGACTGGTATTGGCCGTTTCGAAGGCAGGGCGCTTGGTCGCGTGGAGTTTCGCCAAGTTTCGCATCGCTTTGCTGATGCGCAGACGGATACCCTCTTGAATGTATCGATTGTGGTGGAGCCGGGTCAGACTGTCGCCTTGGTCGGACGCTCAGGGAGCGGCAAGACAAGCTTGGTCAACATGTTGCCGCGCTTTATTTCGCCCTCGTCAGGCGAGATCCTGATTGACGGGCGCGATATCACCTCACTCAATCTGCGCGCATTACGTGAGCAGTTATCGCTTGTCAGCCAAGATGTGGTGCTGTTCGACGATACGATTGCCGTCAATGTGGGTTATGGCGCCCTCCACGAGGCTTCAGAGGCAGAAATTCGAAGCGCGCTGGAGGCTGCAAATCTATTGGAGTTCGTTGATGGACTTGCGCTTGGCTTACAAACACCTGTCGGTGAAAATGCGACACGCTTATCTGGCGGACAGCGACAGCGATTAGCAATTGCGCGCGCCTTGATCAAAAACGCACCGATTTTGATTCTGGATGAGGCCACCTCGGCGCTCGACAACGAATCTGAACGTCAAGTGCAAGCTTCCCTTGAAACCTTGATGAAGGGTAGAACGACGCTGGTGATTGCGCATCGCTTATCCACCGTTCAAAATGCAGACATGATCGTTGTGATGGATCACGGTAAAGTCGTTGAGCAAGGCTCGCATACTGAGCTTCTCGCCCGAGGGGGGGCTTATGCTGCCCTTTATCAAATGCAATTTCGCGAAGTGTAGGAGTGTTGTTGATGTCGCAAAGTTCCATGACGCTTTCAGATCAACTAGCTGCTGCGGTTCTTCAGCGCTTTGGCGAGTCTCTACAGATTCCCCCAAACCTGCCTGGTGCAGATGAGTTGCTGCGGATGCTGACGCACAGTTCACATCGAAAATGGACCAGTCAAGCGGTACCTTCCGATCTTCTGCAACTACTGTTTGCTTGCGCGCTTTCGGCGCCCTCTAAATCTGATCTGCAACAAGCCGACATCGTGAATGTGGTCGAACGAGCACGCATCAAGGCGATCGCCGATTGGATTCCCGATATGCCTTGGATCAACGATGCACCTATATTTTTGGTGTTTTGCGCAAATAATCGTCGTATTCGGCAAATAGGACAATGGCGTGACAAACCGTTTGCCAATGATCACCTTGACCATTTCATGAACGCAGCCGTCGATGCTGGGATTGTGATGGCTCAGTTTATTCGTGCTGCAGAAGCGGTTGGCTTGGTCAGTGTCCCGATCAGTGCTGTTCGCAATCATGCTGATCAGACCAGTGCGCTTTTAGGTTTACCCGATGCCGTGTTTCCCGTTGCGGGTCTTTGTGTCGGATATCCTTTTGAGTCTGGACGCATCATGCCTCGACTGCCTTTGGCTGTCACGACACATACTGACCAGTTTGATGAGTCTGCACTACAAGATCAGATTGATGCTTATGATGCGCGCCGACATGCATTGTTTCCGCTTCGCAGGCAGCGTCACAATCATATATATCCGGATGCAAAATTAAACGGATGGTCCGAGGACAAGGCCCGTCATTATTCTGTACCAGAGCGCGACGCCTTCGGAGCATTTATTCGAAGTAAAAAATTCAGTTTGAAATAAAAATATAACAAAAATATTTAGGAGATCAAGGTGGCTGAAAACATGACAAATAGTCTTGCAAGTACTCAGGCAAGCACGCATCCGAACACTGCTTTAGCCGGTCAGGACCAAGACATTCAAATGTTAGCGAAGTTAGCGGGACTTGAAGGCGCTCTAGCGAGGTTTCCAGAGGATGTCACCACCGCTGCCAAAACCGCTTTAAATATTCGCGCAGTGTTTCAAGCGCCTCTCGACAACACTGCTGAGCTTTGGCCTGTGATGCAGGTGAAATCATGATGCACTGGATGACCGCCTCAGAAATGAGTCAAGCCTACGACGCAGGCACACTTTCACCGGTAGCGGTCGTTGAGACCTTGTTGGTACGCATTAATGCCTTAGAATCTCAGTACCACGCCTTTATTCAAATCGACCGCGAGGCTGCGCTTGCAGCTGCAAAAGACGCCGAGCGTGCGTTCAAAGCTGGGCGACGTCTAGGGCCCTTGCACGGCGTCCCAGTCGGAATCAAAGACATCATCGACATGGCAGGTCAGCGGACCTCTTGTCACTCCAAGGTCATGCTTGAGCATATCGCTGCCAAGGATGCGCCTGTCATCACGGCATTACGTGGGGCAGGTGCGATTTTGATGGGTAAATTAGCGCTGCACGAGTTTGCAATTGGCGGTCCTTCTTTTGACTTGCCGTTTCCACCGGCCCGCAATCCCTGGAATATCGCGCACCACCCAGGCGGCTCGTCCTCTGGCTCCGGAACCGCACTTGCCGCGGGGTTTTTGCCTCTCGCGCTCGGCACCGATACCGGTGGATCCGTGCGTCACCCTGCTGCTGCTTGCGGTTTGGCGGGTCTCAAGGCAACCTATGACTTGGTCTCGCGACAGGGTGTGTATCCGCTGTCCATGTCGCTGGATCACGTGGGACCGATGGCGCGTACGGTTCAAGATGTCGCACTCTTACTTGACGTGATGGCGCAAACATCAACGTCGCCTGAGGCGAACAAGCCCGTGTCTTACACCCGAGATCTCAAGTTGGGTGTCAAAGGCCTGCGCATTGGTTTTATTCGCCATTTTCACGAAAAGGACGAAATCGCCCATCCCGATGTGACCCGTGCACTGAACGAGGCGTGTGAAGTATTTCGCACACTCGGTGCAGAGGTCAAAGACATCACCTTACCGTCGTTACAAGAATTTAGCGCCCCACAGAAAATTGTTCTGATGTCAGAAGGCTGGGCGATTCATGCTCGCAATCTGCGTGAACGTCCTGAGGATTATGCAGAAATGTCCAGACGCAAGCTGATGTGCGGCGCATTTCTCAGTGCAGGAGATTACGTCCAAGCGATGCAGATGCGGGGTGTGCTGATTGATCGCGTCAATCACGCCTTTGCGAGCGCGGATATTTTGCTGGCGGCCAATTCTTTAGATCCTGCCTGCCAGATTGACGATGTCAAAGAGGTGGTGCGTACGTATACCAGGCAGGCACGCGTACCCTTTAACCTCACCGGACATCCTGCCTTGGCAATGATGAGCGGCTTGTCTTGCGAAGGTCTTCCGATTTCGTTGCAACTGATCGGCAAAAATTACGACGAGGTGACTGTGCTGCGAGCCGGAGTGGCCTTTGAACAAGCCACCCCGTGGCATACGATGCATCCTGAGCTTTCCTGATTTAGGCTTGTTGGATTTAGTGCTCTAAGCCCCGCTCAGGAAAGTTCTTGACGCACAATCTTGGCACCTTCGGCGAGCGCACGCAGCTTTCCGAAGGCAACAGCTCTCGGTAAGTATTTCATGCCGCAGTCGGGCGCGGGAATCATGTTTTCTGCTGCTACGTATTTAAAGCCAGCACGAATACGCTCGGCCACTAACTGAGGTGTCTCAATGTCATGGGTACCCAGATCGAGTACACCCAACATGATCTTTTTACCCGCAAGATCCGTCAGCACACCTAAGTCAAGTCGGGGTTGTGCGGCTTCAATTGAAATTTGCTTGGCAATCGAGTCCCCCAAACCTGGCAAAAACGAGTAGCCCGTTGGTTTTTGACCTTTGACGACCGCGGCATAGCCAAAGCATAGATGCACAATGGTGGGGACCGTGATGCCTTGTAATGCACGATTGATGGCTTTTACCGCATACCGTTTGGCCGCTTCAGGGTCATGACGAAGCCAGGGCTCATCAAGCTGGATGAAGTCCGCACCCGCAGCCTGTAAGTCGAGCGCCTCGGCATTGACCGCCGCAGCGAAGTCCATCACCATTTCTTCATCGTCGGCGTAGAACTCATTCTTCGCTTGTTGACCCATCGTAAAAGGACCGGGCAAGGTGATCTTGGCAAGACGATCCGTATTCGCTTTTAAAAATAGCAAATCCCGAATTTCAACTGGATGTGTACGAACAATTTTGCTCACCACCCGCGGAACAGGCGTTTTCAAGCCGGCTTTGGAGGTAATGATCGCTGGGGTGTCACCATCGACCCCCTCAAGTTCCATCGCAAATCGGTTTGAATAACTTTCTCTCCTGATTTCGCCATCTGTAATGATGTCAATACCCGCCCGTTCCATATCTCGGATCGCCAGAACAGTCGCATCGTCTTGCGCCTGTTCAAGTCGCTCTTCTGGAATACGCCAGAGCTCATGTTGGCGCGTTCGTGGCACACCTTTGGACAATTGTTCGCGATCAACTAGCCAGTCTGGTTGAGGATAACTGCCAACCACTGTGGTTGGCAGCAGCATTGCAGGTTGCTGAGATTTCATTATTTAGTTAGCACTCGCGCCGGAGTCTTTGACAATTTTGCTCCACTTCGCCAGCTCGGTGACAGTAAAGTCGTTGAACTGTTGCATCGTCATAGGCGTAATGATCAGACCAAGATTTTTAAAACGCTCTTGTACGTCCGGATCGGCCAGTACTTGTGTGGTCGCGGCGTAAAGTTTGTCTGTAATATCTTTAGGTATGCCTGCAGGTCCGGCGAGGCCCCACCAAGGGCGCAGGTCATAGCCTTTGACCGTATCACTAATGGGGGGGACTTCAGGCGCAATGGGACTACGCTCGCTGGTTGCGACACCGAGGGCTCGAAGTCTGCCTTCTTTGACATGTGGATAAATCACAGGAACGTGATAAAAAGTCATCGATACAGTGCCTGCAAACAAATCTGTAAAGCCTTGATTGATGTTTTTGTAGGGCACATGCTGAATGTCGATCCCCGCCATGGTTTTAAGCAACTCGCCCGCCATGTGTGGTGACGTGCCTGAGCCTGCAGAAATATAGGTCAATTTACCTGGGTTTGCTTTGGCATAAGCAATCAGTTCCGCCATGTTGGTGGCGGGAATTTTTGGATTGATCGCCAACATGTTTGGTGCTGAGACCATCAGCGCGATGTGTGTGAAGTCTTTGATCGGATCAAAAGTTACATTTTTATAAAGCGTTGGGTTAGTGGCGTTCGTCGCACTGTTCGAAAAAGTCAAGGTGTAGCCATCGGGTGCCGCCCGCGCCACGAATTCGGCCGAGATGTTTCCGCCTGCACCCGCTTTGTTATCAACAATAACGTTTTGACCGAGTATTTTGCCAAGTTTGTCGGCATAAATACGTGCGATGACGTCTGTAGTTGTGCCAGCAGAGAAGGGCACAATAAACTTAATCGGTTTGTTTGGATAGTTGGATTGCGCCTGCGCAGTCGAAAAGCTCAGTGCACCTGATAGTGCAAGCGTAGCGAGTCCGAGCGTACGTGCAATGCGAACAGCTGAAAACTTTTTCATATCCTTCTCCTTTAGATTTGTCTGATTTCTTTTTATAAAGCTTAAAATTTTGGACAACACTTTTTGATTCTATCCCTCAAGCACACTCAGTGCGCACCCGCGTATATCCCTATGATCCTGTATTGACAATTAGAAATAAGTCGTTCGCATATCTTGTATCCCGTCATGTCAGCACAATGTCATATTGCTCTTGGGTGTAATCCGTCGCGACTTCGAGAGTGATTTTTTTGCCAATAAAATCTCCTAAAACAGCGAGGTGTTGACTCTCCTCCTCCAGAAAGAGGTCAATGACACCCTGCGAAGCAAATATTCGAAATTCACGGGGATTAAATTGTTTGGCTTCTCGCAGAATTTCTCTCAAAATGTCATAGCAAATACTTTTGTTTGTCCGCACATGCCCACGACTTTGACAAGTAGGGCAGGGCTCACACAACTGATGCGCAAGGGAGTCGCGGGTACGTTTGCGTGTCATTTCAACTAAACCGAGCTGCGTAAAACCGTTCACAGTCATGCGTGTGCGATCAAAGGACAGTGCCTTATTGAGTTCGGCGAGAACTGCATCGCGGTGCGCCGAATCATCCATGTCAATAAAGTCCAAAATGATGATGCCGCCTAAGTTACGCAGCCTGAGCTGGCGCGCAATGGCCTGTGCAGCTTCAAGATTGGTCTTGAAAATGGTGTCATTAAAATTTCTTCCACCGACAAAACCCCCTGTGTTGACATCAACCGTCGTCAGCGCTTCTGTTTGATCAATAATCAAATAACCACCAGATTTGAGGTCCACACGTCTGGAAAGCGCGCGTGCAATCTCTTCTTCTATATTTGCGGTATCAAAAAGAGTGCGTTCACCACTGTAATGTTGGATGCGGTCTACGACTGATGGCGTATAAATTTCCGCCCACGATTTCAGCTCAGTCGTAACACGACGCGAGTCGATCAGAATTTGGTTGGTTTCGGGGGTTACCATATCTCTTAGCACGCGTTGTGCAAGGGTCAGATCTTGGTGTAACAGACTTGTCACGGGGAGAGTCCTAGCACCTTGTTGAACCGCGCCCCATATTTTTTTGAGGTATACAAGATCGGCTTCAAGCTCCTGATCGTTCGCACCCTCGGCTTGGGTGCGAACAATAAATCCTCCCTTTTCTTCGGTCGGGACTAAGGATTGCAGTCGATCTCGTAGAGCCTGCCGGTCGGCTTCTGAACCGATCTTTTGTGAAATACCAATGTGTGGCTCATGCGGAAGGTACACAAGCATACGGCCCGCGATACTGATTTGTGAGGAAAGTCGGGCGCCTTTTGTTCCAAGTGGATCTTTAATGACTTGGACCATCAGACTCTGACCCTCAAAGATAAGCTTCTCAATGGGTGTCGGGGTCGATCCCAGCGCGCGCTCTGTCCGGTTTTCCCTTAAGTCTGCAATATGAATAAACGCAGCACGTTCCAGCCCAATCTCAACAAAGGCGCTTTGCATACCTGGCAGTACTCGAACCACCTTACCTAGGTAGACGTTACCTACTTGGCCCCGTTGTGTGCTGCGCTCCATATGAAGCTCTTGCGCTGCGCCCCGGGCAACAATGGCCACACGGGTTTCAAAAGGGGTCACATTAATCAGGATGTCTTCAGTCATTTTTGTCAGCTTCGGGTCATGCGTAAGTAGTTATGCTATAGTAGCGGGCTTGGCTTTTGAAATCTTTAACTTTGGCTAGGTGTGATGACAGTTTTATTTCAACGAGTTATGTTGAGTATTGCGTTCTAAGCAAAATAAATTGCAAATAACTCAAAACTCATTTGACACGGACAAAAAACTCCTCCATAATCTTCCTTCTTTACTTTTTGGTACATAATCAAAACCAAGTGATAGAGTTAAGTTAGTAGTACAGACTTCGCAGTACCTTGTTCTTTAAAAATTTGACAATCGATAAGTGTGGGCGCTTGGAATGAGTGTCGCAGGTTGCTTGGCTGTAACAGGTCAAGTGATTGCAAACGAAATCAAGTGCT